>Ga0183095_10241_pt1 | contig 192119 bp, 178 predicted proteins | sample BioMet4_FD_130346 | JGI IMG/M metagenome (GOLD analysis project Ga0183095, IMG submission 130346) | Microbial communities from bioreactor (seeded with sewage sludge) at LBNL, California, USA - Biofuel metagenome 4 (v2) (version 3) | ecosystem: Engineered > Bioreactor > Anaerobic > Unclassified ...
GTAGTGCTGGAAATAGTAGATATTGTGGAGGAGGAAGATTTGGTAATAGTATAATGTTTGTATTGCCAATAGTTGCAGAAGACACAGACACTATTCCAGATGGCAGTTCTTTAAAGCCAAATGTAATTATACCCTAACCCTACGCAAAACGAGATAACCGTTGCTTGCTCTTTTGCAATGCAAAGCATTGAGCTTTACAATCAAGAGGGACAAAAAGTGCTTTCAAGACAAGCAAACAAAGCTCACACATTTACAATAGATGTTTCCTCACTTAGCAAAGGAGTTTATCTATGCAAGATAAAAACAGCCAAAGGCTGGACAAGTAAGAAAGTTATTGTGCAATAAAAATCAACACAAAATAAATATAATTGACAGATATCGAGAATAGCTCTTAAGGGTTATTCTCGTTATCTTTTAATACTCAATTATATCTTGAGAGTTTAAAATTGCCTACCTTTGCATTGAATTTAAGGGAAAAGTAATAATGAAACAAACTTCTTTTTACAGACAAAATCTGTCTTTAGCTCTTCCAATGATACTTTCTTTTGTAGGTCAATGTATAGTGCAAATGGCAGATACAATTATGGTTGGTCGTTTGGGGACTAACCAGTTGGCTGCTGTTGCCTTTGCTGGCACTGTCACATACAACGCAATGGTTGTTGGAATGGGTATTGCCATGGGGCTAACTCCACTTGTGGGTCAGTTTTTTGCAAGTGGTGATAAGGAATCGGCCTCTCGGCTATTTGAAAATTCATTATCACTTAATACTTTTATGTCTCTGGTTATTGTAGCTTTGCTTTTGGGTATGATGCCTTTGCTACAATACTTTGGACAACCCAAAGAGGTTATTGATATTTGCAAACCATACTATTTTGTGGTGGCTTTGAGTTTCATTCCTCAAATGTTATTTCTCTCTTTCAAACAATTCACCGAAGGTATTGGCAATACAAAAGTCTCAATGGCAATAACCATTGGTGCCAATCTTCTAAATATCTTTCTGAATTGGGTTTTAATTTATGGCAAATTTGGCTTCCCTTGCTTGGGAGTACTTGGAGCCGCTATTGCAACCTTGATTGCTCGTATTCTAATGCCTATTTCGTTCATTATATATATGTATAGCCACAAGGAAATGCGCTTTTATTTCTCCCTTTTCCAGAAAAAGTGGCTTTCTTTCTATGAACATGTAAGGCTATTGAGAGTTGGAGTACCTATTGCAGGACAAATGTTTGTTGAGTTTTTCTCTTTGCTTGGCATAACCATAATGATGGGTTGGAAAAGCGCTGCAGACTTAGCAGCATACCAAATAGTGCTAACTATGTTCTCCACAACCTTTCAATCAGCCAATGGAGTTAGCTGTGCAACCACTGTTTTGGTTTCTCATGCCTTTGGAAGAGGTGACTTAAACGAACTTAAACATCATTTCAAAGCCGGTTTTATCATAGCTTTGTCTTTTATGGTTTGCTTTGCTCTTATATTTATTTTCTTAGGTCATTATATTGCTTGCGTATTTTCAACAGATAGCCATGTTATTTCCATAGCTTCCACATTCTTTATTGTGGCTGGGTTCTTCCAAATCTTTGATGGCACTCAAGTATCTATGCTTGGCGGTCTCAGAGGCATAAAAGACGTATTTAAACCAATGAAATACGCTTGTATATCTTATGTTTTGATAGCTGTTCCATTGGCTTACTTGTGCGGATTTGTACTTTGCTTGGGTTCATGGTCTATTTTTGCTGGCTTTATGGCAGGATTGATTTGCGCCGCACTGCTTTACTACCGCCGTTTTTCTGCTTGCGTTGCACGTTATGCTAAAGAAGGACTACCAATCAAGAATATAAATCAATAAATCAAAGAAATAATCCATTCAAAGCAAGAAATATTTTTTTCTTTCTTTGTTTTAATATCAAGATATACCGGTATATATTATAAAGATATTACGGTATATCTTTGCAACATATTGCGCAATATCTTAACAAGATGTTCCGGAATATCTTTAAAAGATATACCGGTATATATTCAAAAGATGTTGCGCAATATCTTCATATTAAAACAAAGATTGGTGGAAATAAAACCAAGTTTTGGATAAATAAAACACTGAAAGCGAAAAATAATGCTATATTTGCAAAAAATATTTCTTCAAATGAGAAAACGTATATCTTTTATTCACACAGCAAAAAGTTTGTTTTTCTTAGCTTTTGGTCTATTTTGGGTTTCAACCAATGCTTTTTGTCAGACTCTTGACATAATTCCAAAGCCTCAAAGCGTAAAGCTATCTTATAACACTGACAAAGTGTTTGTTTTTAGCGAAGAAACTCGTATTGTTTGCGCTAAAAGTGCCCCACAATACAGCATTGCGCAATACTTGCAACAAGAATTGGAGTACATAAACACTGCTATAGAGCCCATAATGGACAAGTCTGCATGGGAAAAGCAAAAGACACCCGGGGTTATTCTCTTTGTACCCACAAGTGACAAAGTCTTAGGGAAAGAAGGCTATGAGATAGACATAAAAGAAGATAAAATAATCCTTATTGCTAATGAAAACGCTGGCTTTTTCTATGCTTGCCAAACCCTTATTCAAATTCTAAATACAGATATGTCTATACCTAAGAATAAATGTAAAGCTTCTAATTGCAGACTTCAATATAATTTAACTTTGGGTCAAATAAGAGACTGGCCACGCTTTGCTTACAGAGGAAAACACTTAGATTGTGCACGACATTTTTTTAGCGTTGATGAGATTAAGACTTATATTGATATGTTAGCATTTCACAAGATAAACACTTTTCACTGGCATCTAACTGACGACCAAGGTTGGCGAATAGAGATTAAGCGTTATCCTCTGCTACAACAGAAAGCTGCCTACAGAGATGAAACCCTCATTGGTCATTATACAGATACTTTTCCTCAACAGTTTGACCACATTCCTTATGGAGGCTACTACACACAAGAACAAGTAAAAGAGATTATTCAATACGCAAAAGAGCGTTACATAACAATAATACCTGAGATTGAAATGCCAGGACACGCCAGAGCACTTCTGTGTGCCTATCCTGAGCTTTCTTGCACCGGAAAGCAAAACCCCACAGCTACTACTTGGGGAGTCTTTGAAGATGTGCTTTGCACAAAGGAAGAGACTTTTACTTTCTTAGAAAACGTGCTTGATGAAGTGTGCGCGCTATTTCCTTCACAGTTTATTCATATTGGAGGAGATGAATGTCCAAAGATAAGATGGAAAGAGTGTCCCGTTTGTCAACAAAGAATAAAAGATAATGGTTTAAAAGACGAAAAAGAGTTGCAAAGCTATTTCATGAACCGCATAGAGCAATATTTAGAGAAAAAAGGTAAGCGAGTAATAGGCTGGGACGAGGTATTGGAAGGCGGAGCCAAAGGCAATATAACAGTAATGTCTTGGCAAGGAGAAGCCGGTGGAATAGCTGCAGCAAAGAGCGGACACGACGCCATAATGACTCATTCGGGTTTTCTTTACTTTGACTACTATCAAGGTCCTTCTTATCAAGAGCCTTTGGCTATTGGAGGCTACACTCATTTGAAAAAGGTGTATATGTATGAGCCTCTGCCAAAAGAATTAACTCCTGCAGAAGCCAAACATATAATAGGCGTTCAGGCTTGCACATGGACAGAGTATATAGGCTCTTTCTCAAAGCTACAATACACAGACTTGCCACGCCTGGCTGCTTTTAGCGAGATAGCTTGGAGTGCCCCACAGAAAGATTACAATGATTTCCTACGTCGTATTGAGGCTCAGCTAAGGCGTTACGACTATATGAGCTTTAACTATGCTACCTCTCACTACGCAGTGCAAGGCATTACAAAATATAACAAAGCCAGTAACCAAGTTGAACTAACACTTTCTTCTGTAATGCCAAACAATGAAATACATTACACAATAAATGGTCAAGAGCCTTCAAGACAAAGCCCTATATATACAACTCCTATCGTTCTAAGCACCAACTCCACAGTGCGTGCTGTAGCTATGCGCAAAGACACCTTAAACTTTAAGAACCACACCTCCCCAATTTACAAAGAGCATTTCACACTTAACAAAGCCACTGGCAAGACTTACACAATCCAAAACGTAAATCCTCAATATCCAGGCAACAACAAATACACCCTGACAGACGGTCTTTTCGGTACAAAGCAAGGCTGGGACAACTGGGTAGGCACACTTGGAAACGATTATGATGTTACAGTGGATTTAGAGAGTCAAACAGATATCAGTTCTGTGGCTATTGACTTCTTAGATGCCCCAGCCTCTTGGATATTTGCACCTATAAATGTGAACGCAAGCCTATCCTTAGACGGTAAAACTTACTACTCTGCACAGACAATAAATACTTATGAGTTAAAAGCCTGCCAAGGCATATACACATACTTTTTCTTATTTGACAAGAGAACTACTCAAGCTCGTTACATAAAGATTCACGCTAACGCTATAAAGACTTGTCCAAAAGGACACAGTGGTTACGGCTATGCAGCTCACTGTTTTGCAGACGAGATATCAGTAGAATAATAACTTATAAATAAACCAAAAGGCATAAGATTTGCAATAGATTAAACGCTTATAACGTTTTAATTTATAAAACCCCTCACGGGAAATAACACAACAAAATATGAAGATAGAATTTTTAGGAGCAGCAAAAGAAGTTACAGGTTCTAAACACCTTATAACAACAAAAGACGGTAAGAAAATACTGCTTGACTGCGGTATGTACCAAGGTAAAGGTTTGGAAACAGACGCTTGCAATAGAGATTTAGGTTTTGACCCCAAGGAGATTGATTACCTAATTCTGTCTCACGCACACATAGACCACTCAGGGCTTATCCCTTACATAGTTAAACTGGGCTTTCATGGCACCATATTCACAACTCCTGCATCACGAGACCTTTGTTCCATAATGCTTGCTGACTGTGGCAACATTCAAGAGACTGATACACACACCTTCAACAAAAAACGTATAGCTCAAGGCTTGCCTACAGTTGAGCCAATATACACTATGATGGACGCTCAGGCTGCTATGGCTTACTTTGTCTCTATTCCTTACGACAAAGAGTTCTATCTCAATGACAAAGTATGCGTACGCTTCACTGACAATGGTCATATCCTTGGCTCATCAACAGTCAACCTTACAATAAAAGAGGGCAGAAAAACTTTTCGTATTGCCTTCACTGGCGACATTGGTCGTTACTCTAAACGTATTCTTCGCTCTCCAAGTGCTTTTCCTCAAGCTGACTACATAATCATGGAGACAACATACGGCGACCGCCTGCATGAGAGCATTGACAACTCCGAAAAACAACTCTTACAAGCCGTTGTGGACACTTGTTGCAAGAAAAAAGGTAAGCTTATTATTCCTTCCTTTGCTATTGGTAGAGCTCAAGAAATTATTTACGCCCTTGACCGCTTAGAAAAGAAAGGTATGCTCCCAGATATTGAAGTCTTTGTTGATTCTCCTCTATCTTTGAACGCCACAAATATCATGCGCCTACACACAGAGTGTTTTAATGATGATATGAAAGAATATATGAAAACAGACAAAGATCCATTTGGATTCGACCGCCTGCACTACGTTCAAACAAAAGAAGAAAGCAAATGGCTCAATACCTTCCACCGCCCTTGCATTATCATTTCTGCCTCAGGTATGATGGAAGCAGGAAGAGTAAAACACCATATTGCTAACAACATCGAAGACAAACGCACCACTATTCTTGGTGTAGGTTACTGCTCCCCTACAACTCTTGGAGCTAAAATACTACGTGGAGACAAGTCCGTGTCAATATTCGGCATCACTCACCCAGTAAAAGCTGAGATAAGACGCATAGACTCCTACTCTGCTCACGCTGACTACAAGGAATTACTTCAATTCCTCTCTTGTCAAAACCCTAAGAAGCTTAAACGAATATTCCTTGTTCACGGCGAAGAGGCTACTCAGCAACACTTTGAGGATACCCTACACGAAAACGGTTACAAAGACGTCTACATTCCTTCAAAAAAAGAAGCAGTAGAGCTTTAACAACTCACTATGAAGAAGAAAGGCTTTTTCAATAGTTCTATTCACATAGTATGTTTTTTGATTTTGTGCTTTTCATGTTTTATTTGCAAAGCACAAAATCAAGATTCTATTGCTTCAAAAGACAAGCCTTTCTTAGATTTCTATTATATTACATCTGATGAAGTAACTCATAGTCTTTATGAAACAAAGACTCCTTATATTCTTATCTACTTTTACAATCCAGAATGTGAGGATTGCGCCGCACTAAAAAAGTATCTATCAAAGGACAAAAAGCTCAATCAACTTATTGCTTTAAATCAGATGACAATTATTGCAATTCCTCCACAAATTGAAAAAAGTACGTGGCAAGAAAACATTGGTTTTGTACCAAAAAACTGGATAAATGGATTTTGTCCACAAGACAGAGAATTGATTTTACGTTATCTTTACGGCAGGCAAGCCCCAATTATGTTTTTACTCGACACCAAAAGAAATATAATTCTTACAGATATAAGTGGGAAATTTTTAGATGAATTTCTTGACGCTTATTTCAAAACAAAAAAGTAAAGCAATGAACAAGAAAAAACAGATAATTATAATCAACGGAGCAAACCTCAACCTCTTAGGCGTAAGAGAAAAAGCTATATATGGCTCCCAGAGCTGGGAAGAATACTTCAAAACTCTCAAAGAAAAGTACCCCCATGTAGAGCTTTCTTGCTTTCAATCCAATATTGAAGGAGAAATAGTGAATTGTTTACAAGAAAAAGGCTTTTCTTATGAGGGAATAATCCTTAACGCCGGCGGTTACACACATACTTCTGTTGTTATTGCCGATTGCGTAAAAGCCCTTACCACACCAGTTATTGAGGTTCATATCTCAAATATATTGAAGCGTGAAACATTTCGATCCACTTCTTTGCTTGCTCCTGCTTGCTGTGGGACCATCATGGGCTTTGGCATGAAGAGTTATGAACTCGCACTGCTTGCTTTTCTTAACAAGTAATGTCTAAACGACCAATATTCTTTTTACTTATTGCCTTTTGCGCACTCATTATTCTTTTTGACATTTTTGTTCCTACATTTTTTTTGCGTAATCATTACTCCCTGCACACCAAAGCCTCATACTACCAAGTGTTAATCAAAGAAGATGGTCACAAAAAGAAAAAAACCATAGCTTACAAAGCCAAAGTAATATACTATTTGCAAGACTCACTTTGGCACAGCACAACGGGAGACATAATGATTTATCTTCCGCTGATAGATAGCATTTATCATCTACATTATGGTGATGTAATAAGTCTGCCATCTCGCACAAAAGAAATAGAAAACTTTGACCCATCATTCGATTACAAAACTCGCATGCGTCATCAAAGAATTTATGATTACATTTTTGTGCATTCTGGAGAGTGGAAACTGCTTGCCCACAAACAAGGTTCTAAGTTAATAACACTTGCAAATAAAACAAATCTTGCTCTTCAAAAACGCCTTAACAACTCTAAGCTACCACAAGACGAAAAAGCCTTAGCTATTGGTATGCTTTTAGGAGACAAGACAAATATTTCTTATGACACAAAACAAGAATTTTATAATCTAAGTCTATCTCATATACTTTGTGTTTCGGGTCTGCATATTGGTATTATATGTTTTGTGTTGGGACTTTGCCTTAATATCTTTAGTCTGTGGATAGCGAATTTTTACATTTTAAAACGCATATTGATAATTTTGATAGCTTTTGCCTTGACTTTTGTTGTTGGACTCACCCCTTCAGCTCTCAGAGTAGCAGTAATGATGTCTTTTTTGCTCCTTGGACAAATAACTGCACGAGGTCAAGACTCAATGAATACTCTTTTATTAACGGCATTTGTATTCTTGGTTTATGATCCTTTGTTGCTGTTTAACCTTAGTTTTGAATTTTCTTTTTTAGCTGTGAGTGGCATTCTTTTGTTTATGAATTATAGGACTATTATTTTGAAAAAAATACCCCAAAACTACCCTTTGCAAATGGTATTTTCCTCTGGTCTTGCAACCCTCTCAGCTCAGATACTTGTCTTGCCTATAAGCATTTATTATTTTCGCCGCCTGCCAACTTATAGCCTCATAGCCAATATGATTATTGTACCATTTCTCTCTATTGTTCTGACAACAATAATTGTCTTTTTGTGCTTTGCAGACATAGGTGCGCTGAACACAGCCATAAGTTTTATTCTGCATTGTGAACTATTACTTTTAAAAAGCACAGTTCATCTGCTTAACCTATTGCCTTTTGCAATAATTACTGTGTGAGTAAAATTTATATCATTTGAAAAGGGTTGTTCTCTTTCTTTGTTCTAAAAAATTACATCTTTGTTTGAATTTACTATAACAAAGAAACAGATTGCCAAAACAAAGTTTTAAGAAAATAAAACAAAGAAAAAATTCAAGGAAGCATTACTATATCAAAAATTTATTTTACATTTGCTATCAGTTAAGCAATTGTGCTTAATGACAATTTTAAACAAATAGAGCATGAAAAGTAGTTTACTAAAAATAGTAATCGTTGTCATAATACTACTACCTATTGGTACAAACACAGCCAAAGCTTATGATTTTTGGATAGTAAATAGTGATGGTGATACACTTTGTTATAATATCACTTCTGCAACAAATCATACTGTTGCAATAACTTATAAAAATGATAATGATGATTATTGTTATCAAATATCAGGAGCATTAAACATTCCATCTTCTGTTACATATAATGGAGTAACTTATAGTGTAACAAGCATTGATTCTTATGCGTTTATTTTCTGTTCAGACTTAACTACAGTAACAATACCAAATAGTGTAACTATGATTGGTGAGCAATCTTTTGCTGAATGTTCAAGATTAAGTACAGTAATACTACCAAATAGTGTAACTATGATTGGTGATGGTGCCTTTGGTGGCTGCCGAAACTTATCATTATTAACAATTCCAAATAATGTAACAGTTATTGGTAAATATACATTTTGCGGGTGCAAATTAGCATCTATAACAATACCTAATAGTATAAAAAATATTGAGAACGGTGCTTTCTATGCGTGCACAAACTTAACATCCATAATAAGTATGCAAACAACACCACCATCAATAGCAACATCAGATTTCTATCCAGCTTTTTATGAAGTTTCATCAACTATTCCTGTTTATGTGCCATGTTATTCTGTTTCTGCTTATCATAGTAGTGATTGGGGAAGTAAGTTTAGCAATATAAAAGGTTTTTCCTCTGATACAACAATCACAGCCCATATAAATCAAGGAGAAATATATACTTTAAACGACTTTAATGCAGACTCAACAGGAGTATATGTTAATGCAACAGAAAATGCAGATGGTTGTTATGCCTTAAAGATACTTAATCTAACTGTTGATTCAACTATTGGTTTGGAATATGTGTCAAATAACGATAATCAATTCTCAGCCCTAATTTATCCAAATCCAGCAACAAACAATGCAACTTTGAAAATTGAAAACTTAAAGGATAAAGCACAAGTTGAGGTGTATAATATACAAGGTAGATAAATAAGCAAACAAGTAATGAATGCAGGACAAAGAAAATTGGATATCGACATTAAAAACTGGGCAAAAGGAGTTTATAGTCTTATAGTTGTAACAAATGGTAGAAATATAATTAACCACAAACTGCTTGTTCAATAGCTCACTATTTATCCCTATGATAAGAAAAGTTTATAATGGATGAGATTTTTTATATCTCTAAAGAAGAGAACTTTTTGCGTGCTGAGAAATGATAAGCAAAAACTATGCTATGTGGATACACTTCCTTAATATTAAAGTTTAGTATTGGTCCTCGCTTAGCGCGCATTTTACTGCGCTTGCACCAAAAATCCTTATACGCCTTATATACCGCACAAAACTCACCCCCCTTACCTTGCAAGGCAAAAGTCAGTGAAGCTATAATATCTAAGAAAAATCGCACAAAGAGTATTTTATTTCTACTCTGGTCGGGTAAATTCTTATACAGCAAAAAGAGATTGTTGCGAAAATTGAGAAAAGTTTTCAATGGTGAAGTCTTGTTGAGTGAAGCCCCTCCCACATGATAACAAACACTCTGTGGCTGACAATAAATCTTGTAGCCAGCGTTCTTAAATCTCCAACACAAATCTATCTCCTCTTGATGAGCAAAAAAATCCTCGTCTAAGCCTCCCATGGTATGAAACAGGTTAGCCCTGACGAACAAGGCGGCACCTGTGGCCCAAAAAATCTCTTTCATACTGTCATACTGCCCTGTGTCTTTCTCTAAGCAAGAGAATATTCTGCCTCTGCAAAATGGATAACCCAAATAGTCAATATATCCCCCTGCACCCCCAGCGTACTCAAAGGTATCAGGTTGGCAATATGAAAGCAGTTTTGGTTGGCAGCAAGCAATGCTTTGGTCGCTCTCCATCAAAGTGATTATTGGCTCTACCCACCCATTCTTAGGTGCAATATCTGAGTTAAGCAAGACATAGTAATCAGCCTCCACTTGCTTCAAGGCGCGGTTGTATCCTCCAGCAAAGCCATAATTAGCCCCCAACTCTATGAGTCTAACAGAGGAAAAATTTCTTTTCAAGAGCTCTACAGATGAATCCACAGAGCCATTGTCAGCTACAATTATTTGATAGTCTTTTGATGTCTCTATTACCTTGGGTAAAAACTCCCTTAGCAGTTTTTCTCCATTCCAGTTCAGTATAACAATAGCTACATTAGACATCTCTTAATAGCCTCTTCTGAATTGAATGCCAGCCTCACCCTCATCACCCTCTGACAAGGTCTTGCGAGACAAGCGCCATTCCCAATAGAAGTCAAAAGGCTCTCCCTTAGCGTCTGAATGCAACAGAATATAATCACTTAAATTGTCTTGTGGAGCATAGAAAACAAAGCCTTTATTTGCCTCTCCAAAAGGTGTTTGTTTATATTTCCATATCTGATAAGGCATATAAGAGATAGCAGGTATATCAGTGTTTGTAGCTGTTTGATTAGCTGTTTGGTCTCCAATAGTACGTTTGCGCATACCAGAAGTGGATTTAAACTTCTCATCAATCAATATATCTGGCTTACCATACATCAAATACACTCTTCCACGGTCTGTTTCATAACCTTTCTTTATCTTGGTTGCAAAATGAAAATTAACATAATCCACATCTTTCATGTAGTTATCAAACTCGCCCTTAGGGTTAGTAGCATTCACACTAGTCCAGAATTTGTAAAGAAAGTATTGTTTTTCTTTCAATGAACAAGTGTCAAGAGAGTTGCGAATGAAAGACTTTTGAGCTACTGAAGCTATTGGGGTAATACTTCTGATACAGTTGTCTATATCCTCTGGTTTTACAGTATAGACAAAAGCCTCAACGGGAACATCACCACTAAGTAACTCTTCCATTTTATCAGAATAGCGATAGAAAGTAGTCTTGTTGTAAGCATAAAGTATGTTTTTATCACCCCTTGCCTCAATCAAAAGGTTATATTGTCCTTGTGGTAGAGAGCTTATATCCAATGAACCCAAAACAGGAGTAACCCCTTGAGCCTTTTGCTTTATCACCCCTTGCACTTGGTCATAACGTTTATGAGTGTTAGCCTCTTCAATACCTATTGTGATTAAATACTCTTTGCCAGGGCTAAATTGTTTGTCAGCGTTATATATCTCAGCGTAATAAGAAATCTTGTTAGTTCTTTTGTCTACTGCATCAAAAAGGTAAGGAGTAATATCCCAACCATTCTTAGTGGTAATATTTTGAGATTTGCTTTTTATGTAAGCTGACACCAATTCTACATCTGAGATAGCTATCTCTTGGCTTGGATAGAATACATTAAAATGGTCTTGCACTTGTTTTTTAACTCTAGAGTTTTTGTCTATCATAACAAATTCTGCAGTATATGAACCATTTTCAAGTTCGACACGTTGAATATCTATAAGTGATGAAGCTTGAGAAGTCTTAGGGTCTATCTGAGCTTTCAGGTCTCTTTTTTGAGCATAAAGAACAGTAGAATCTCTTTTAATTATGAGGGTCAATTCAACTGTAGCCTCTTTTTTGCCTTTGTTAAGAGTATTATAATTCAAACTCTTACTATCAATAGAAGTTACAACTTCAACATAAGGCTTAGCTGAAGGCACATTGTAAGTAAGAAAAGAATACAACGCATTCAATCCTTGAGCTCCACAAAATAAAGGCAATAGAGCCACTGCCACTAAAATAAGTAAACGTTTCATATTACTGCTTATTGATTTTTGTAATTAACGGCAAAGATACTACTTTTCTTATTACCCTTGCCAATAAATCAAACAAAATACATCTGTCATATAATAGCAATACGCCCCCTACATATATAAATATATTCCAATAAAATGAAACAAAAAAAAGGGGAAAATAACCTCTATGGATTATTCCCCCTTTCTGTATGCATGTGTGAGTATTGTATACACCTTATATTGGCGTTATGCAATACACCCCTACATGTTATGTTATTCTGATTTCTTGTCGTTAGCGTCCTTTGTCATTTTCTCTTTCAAGTTAGCCAAAGCATCAATGTCACCAAGAGTTGTTTTCTCTAAGCTCTCATTGTTCTTCTTTATAGCCTTCTCTTCTGACATTGGTCTGTTAGGGTTTGTTTCTTCCTTTTGCCAAGTCTTAGAGTGAGAAACAACAATCTTCTTAGCTTCCTTAGAGAATTCAATTATCTTGAAATCTAATTGCTCATCAACTGTTGCAGTCTTCTTGTCTTCTTTCATCAACTGACTCTTAGGGCAGAAAGCTTCCAAACCGTAAGGCATAGCTACTGTTGCACCACCTTTGTCTGTTACTGAAAGGATAGTTCCCTTGTGAAGAGAACCAACTGTGAATACTGTCTCAAATACGTCCCAAGGATTTTCCTCAAGTTGTTTGTGTCCAAGGCTCAAACGACGATTGTCAGCATCTACTTCCAAAACAACAACGTCTATCTTCTCTCCTACCTTTGTAAATTCAGCTGGGTGCTTAATCTTCTTGCTCCATGAAAGGTCAGAGATATGGATAAGACCATCAACTCCTTCTTCCAATTCAACAAAGATACCAAAGTTTGTAAAGTTTCTAACTATTGCTGTATGTTTGCTTCCAACAGGATATTTTTCTGCTATATTCTCCCATGGGTCTGGTATAAGTTGTTTTATACCCAAAGACATTTTTCTTTCCTCACGATCAAGAGTAAGAATTACTGCCTCTACCTCATCTCCAACTTTAAGGAAATCGTGAGCAGTTCTTAAATGCTGACTCCAAGACATCTCAGTAACATGAATCAAACCTTCAACTCCAGGAATAATTTCAACGAAAGCACCATAATCTGCAATTACTACAACCTTACCTTTTACCTTGTCCCCAACCTTTAAATTAGTATCAAGTGAATCCCAAGGGTGTGGAGTAAGCTGTTTCAAACCAAGAGCAATACGTTTTTTCTCTTCATCAAAGTCAAGAATAACAACATTGAGTTTTTGGTCTAAAGAAACAACCTCATCTGGGTGATTTACTCTACCCCAAGAAAGGTCTGTAATGTGAATTAAACCATCAACGCCACCTAAGTCAATGAATACTCCATAAGAAGTAATATTCTTAACTGTTCCTTCAAGGACTTGACCAACTTCAAGGTGAGAAATAATTTCTGCCTTTTGAGCTTCAATCTCGTCTTCAATCAATGCCTTGTGAGAAACTACAACATTCTTATATTCGTTGTTGATTTTGACAATCTTAAATTCCATTACCTTGTCAACAAATACATCATAATCTCTAATAGGCTTAACATCTATTTGGCTACCTGGCAAAAAGGCTTCAATTCCGAATACATCAACAATCAAACCACCCTTTGTTCTGCTCTTAACATAACCATTAACAATTTCTTGCTTATCAAAGGCATCATTAACCTTCTCCCAGCTCTTAAGAATAAGTGCTTTCTTATGTGAAAGAATTAGCTGTCCCCCTGCATCTTCCTGACTCTCTACATAAACCTCTATCTTATCACCAACCTTTAAGTCAGGATTATATCTAACTTCTGATACAGGTATTATTCCGTCAGACTTAAAACCAATGTTTATAACAACTTCTCTGTTATTTTTAGCTACTACTGTACCCTCAACAACTTTCTGCTCTGCTAATTTTGTAAAAGTATTCTCATAAGCTTGAGTTAAGTTTTCTTTTTCAGCCTCTTTGTACACTTCTGCTTTCTTTCCTATAGAAGACCAATCAAAGTCTTGCAAAGGTTTTACATCTTTTAAATCTCTCATTTGTATTAAATGATTTTTCTTTTGTGATTTCTTACTAAATCGGGTTAAACAATATATTTGATTTTCACTCTTTTAAGGACATTATAAATTAAGTAAGTAACTCCTTTCCTTAAAATAAGAGTGCAAAGGTAAAAATATTTTCGCTATATTTGCAAATAAAAATGCAAGAAAATGAACAATTTACCCTCGTTAATAACAGATTTGGCAATCATACTTATCTTTGCCTGCATATTTAGTGTGCTATGTAAGATTTTACACCAACCTGTTGTCTTAGGATATATAATTGCTGGTTTCATTGCTGGACATAATTTCTCATTTCTTCCTAATGTTGCTCCCGAAAGCATACATACTTGGGCAGAGATAGGAGTTATATTTCTGCTATTTGGAATGGGATTAGAATTCTCTTTCAAAAAACTCATCAAAACAGGCAAAAGTGGATTAAAGTCAGTACTTTTTGAGACTATAACCCTGTCTATTATGGGTTTTTGCGTAGGAAAATTCTTGCTTAGGTGGTCTGTGGCAGATAGTTTGCTGTTGGGTGCAATGCTTATAATGTCTTCTACTGCTATAATAGTGAAAACATTTAATGATCTTAGCTTAACAAAGGAGAAATTTACTTCCTTGGTTTTTGGAATCCTTATCTTTGAAGACCTATTTGCCATAATCATTATGGTTCTTTTGAGTACCCTTGCCAATGCAAAAGAAATAGAAGGCTTGAGCATACTTTTCTTAATTCTCAAATTGCTTTTTTTTGTGATAATATGGTTTGTTGGAGGCATTTATCTTATTCCCACACTGCTCAAGACCTTAAAACGTTGGCTCAATGAGGAAACTCTACTCATAGTATCTTTGGGACTATGCTTTGGACTAGTTGTTTTTGCAACATCTGTTGGTTTCTCCTCTGCCTTAGGAGCTTTTGTTATGGGTTCTCTGCTTGCCGAAACAGTTGAACAAGAAAGAATTGAACGCATAACCCTGCCTATTAAAGATTTCTTTGGAGCTATATTCTTTGTATCTGTTGGTATGATGGTAGATCCAGTGATAATCCTAAGCAACTTCAAGATAATTCTTCTGCTTTCTACTTGTTCTATTGCTGGAAAAATGATTTTCACAACCACAGGCATACGTCTTAGCGGTCAAAGTCTAAAGACCTCTATTCAGAGTGGTTTTTCTCTTGCACAAATGGGAGAATTTGCTTTCATTGTCGCCTCAGTGGGAATGTCGCTCAAAGTAACCTCATCATTTATCTATCCAATAGTAATTGCGGTGAGTGTTATTACAACATTTACAACTCCTTACACCATACGTTTAGCCTTGCCTTTTTACCGCATTCTTGAATCAATTTTACCAAAACGCTGGTTAGATCATCTGAACAAAACAGAAGACCACAGAATGAAAAAACCTACTTCCGCATGGGGAGAGTTATTGAAAAGCTATCTACTTTATCTGCTTATCTTTTTGACGATTTGTACTGCTATCATACTGATTTCTTTCTCCATAATCTACCCTTTGAGTCTAAAAATCCTCTCTCCTATGGTTGCAAATATAGTTGTTGCGGCACTAACCTTTGTAGCCTTGTCACCTATAGTGCTTGGAATGATTCACAACAGAGGAAAACAATCTTTTCTTTTTCTTTCCCTTTGGTCAGAAGAAAAATATAATCGACTTTTCCTCACTCTATTGATTGGCTTGCGTTATATGGTAGCACTATTTATTGTCTTTATTGTGCTTAATAAGTTCTTTGCTGTGCCTGCCTTTGCTCTTTTTATTGTGGCTGTTGTGGTTTTTGCTTTAATATTTCAATCTAAGGGAGTGATGAAAAACTATTGGCGGTTGGAATCAAGGTTTGTAAAGAATTTTAACCAGCGCCAAATTGAGCAACGCAAACAAGAATACTCCCTAAAAGGAGAAAACGGAGATACTCTTCACGCCCTTGACAACTCTCATTGGATTGACCGCCACATATACATCTCTTCCTTTGAGATAATTAAAGGTTGTGAATTTGGGAACCACACACTAAAGCACTTAGCCCTACGTTCAAAACACAGCATCTTGCTTTTGTCTGTGCAAAGAGGCAGCAATCAGCATAACTTCCCTGACGGAGACTTTGTTTTACAAGAGAAAGACACAATTCTCGTTTGCGGACAGATAGACTATTTGCAACGCTTGACAGAGCAATTCACAAAGCTAACCCTAAACTTCCGCCAAACAAAACCATTAGCTGAATTTGCCATGCAACAAGAGCAAGTTTCAAACTCAAAGATAAAGTGTCTGACATTTATAGTAAATAAAAACTCTTCATGGATTGGTAAAAACCTTATGGACTCTAAGATTGGTCAGAGAAGTCAGTGCCTTGTCATAGGGTTGGAAAGAGACGGAAGACCAATAGTCAATCCTTCCTCTCACCTAACTTTCAAACGCAACGATATGATTTGGGTAATGGGTGATGAAAAATCGCTTTACAAGTTGCTTGAAAGCAATTTTTTCACCACAACTATTGGAAAATAAATCCACTCGCAAAACAAAAACAACGAAACAAAGCTTTAGCAGAACGAAACTTTGTTTGAGCAAAATAAAACAAAGTTTGAGCAAAATAAAGCTTTGTTTTAATCGCTCAAGGTGGCATGTTTTGGCCACAAAACAAAGATTTATTCATTGCAACTTTTGCTTGCAAAATTTTAAACAAAGAAAAACTCTCTGTAAATCAAAGCAACAACAGCTTTTTTATGTTTGGTTTTATGACAGATAATCTATTTCCCCTCACATGTTACTGTAAATATACCTATACCTTGCTGATAACATTGAAATGCTTCTTTATCCTGTTTTGCATAGACCAAACGCATTAAGGCAAATGTTACAAGCTATGATTACACAAACAATTATTTCTGTAAATAGCCTCTTAAATTTCTTATTTTCTTTACTCATAAACTCTATATTTTAATTCCATTTACAACCATTCCTTGGTCAATATGCAACTTATTTTTACATTCACAATACTTTTTTCATTTATTCTTTATACAAATGAGAAGACAAGACGGCAGAGTAATACATCTGCCGTCTTGTCTTTGTCTTTATACCTTTTTATTCAGGACAAATTCCATACGTAATTGCATCAAATCCGCTACCTGCTGGAACTTCAAAATCGCTATTTAACAAAATGTAATCTACTGCCCTTAAAAAAATATTTGTATTGTCTGGCACAGTGGAGTTTGTTAATTCATACAATTTTTGTACATAATAATCATGATTAACAAAATCAAAATTGGATTGTCTTATCTCTTCTCCACATCTTGTTTTCAACTTGTAGTATTTGAAATTCCTATATTGCCATGTGGCAGGGAAAATAGATGTTTCATTTGGGCTACAATTAACATGAGGATCAATCTGAAAAGTAAGGTATAGATACATTGGCACTGTTGGAACATAATTATATTGGTAATCATCGCTAAGACTTACCACCTCTGTATCATTTACATATATTTTAGCCTCTTTAGGCATCCATGTAGCAGCAATTTTATTAAATCCTTCATCTAAAAAAGTATTTAAATATGCGTCTCTATTTGCTTTTCTTGAGCAACATGGGCTTTCTGTCTCCCTTACTGATGAATGGAAATGATTTGGGGTTTATGCAGCAACACCATTGGGTTCAAAAATATCTAATTCATGCCAGTCCTGTGCATCTCCTCCCAAACTGGGATCACAACATTCAAAAAGATCACAAGCTCCGGAACCTGCATGCATCCAAAAACCTCCCCAATAGCCTCTTGACCTTGGTGGCATCTTTGTCTCTATTTCAAAATAGCCGTAAGAAAAAGCGAGTTGAGGATTTCGGGTACTAAATATCGTTCCTATTCCTCCAGATACGTATTTTTACTCGCTGGGTCGTTAGGATTATAGTTTGGATTTATATCACATGTAAGATTCAGAGTATTATTGGAAATAGTAGTATTATTATCAGAAAATGATTCCGATCCCCATGTCATATTACGTACTTTCCCCCATAAATGATCATTAAAACTACTGAAATTATCATATATCACTAATTGCCAATGCGCAGGGTCTTCATTGGGTGTTTGTGCTTTTACTATATATGCAGAAAAACACAGTATACAAATTAAAGTTATCTTTTTCATATCTATTCTATTTATACATATAAGAAGTATCACGAGAGATTTGTTTAAAATAGAATGTTCCTATTGTATCATTGTAATTGGTATCTGAAGAAAATATTCCAATGAAATCATATCTGGAAATATAAGGTAAATAAGGTCTTGTACCATCTCTATACACATAAGATGTTGAATCATATCTAAACTTGCCTTTCATCCTTCTGTTTTTTATGAAATAATTAAACTCCGGATCAGAGCTTTCATTACCTAGTTCATAATAATACTCTCCTCTTTTCTGCATTTCTGCAAATATCCACATATTTGGCTTAATCTGATGACCCATAACTCCAACGTATGAGAACATATAGAAGCAACTATCACTAAACTTTTGAAATGAAGCATCAAAACAAGCATTATAATTGAAATCTATATAATTGGTATTTGTATTTAGTAAATACGTACCATACAATTCAGAAGAAGGATAAACAACTTCTGTATTTGTGTTATGGTTATTAGTATCTTTCTCTTCTTCATCTTTGCAAGAATATATTATGCAAAATGAAATAAACGTTATTGCAATTAAAACTATCTTTTTCATTTTAAACCTCCTTTAATTATTAGTAATTATCATACGTTTTGTCTCAACTTGTTTGTCTCCTATAACCAAAGAGTATAGATACATACCAGAGTTTAATTCAGAAGCATTTATTGTAATTGAGCCAAAGCCATTATTACTTCCTAATATATAGCTTAATAGCATTGTCCCCTGTAAGTTGAAAATATAAATATGTGCATTTGTTGTTCCCTCTGGTAAGAAATATTTTATTTCTGTTATTGTATTAAAAGGATTAGGCGTGTTTTGATAAAGGAAAGCATTAGCTAATACATTTTCATTATTGTTGTTCATAAGTAATTTCTTTGTATTACTATCACTACTAATACTACTACTATCAGAAAAATTAGTGTTTAAACATACTGAATCTGTGTTTAGTTCCAATTCCTTTATTTTCAAACTTTGAGCTCTTACTATTGAAGATTGTTCTTTCATTGCTTGCACTAAAACAGGAATAAGTCCAATGTAATCAACATAAGTGTTTCCATTTACATCTGTTTCTACTAATTCTGGAAATAATTCTTTCACCTGTTGGGCATCAAAACCATTCTTTTGTGGTGCATAATCCTTCATCTGCTTATCCCAAGTGTTAAAAAATGCTTCATCTGTTACTTCTTTATCAGTGTTAGATGAGCTTTGTGAAGAATCTTGTCCCAAAACACTATTTTGCAACGATTCACTCTTAGCTGAACTTGTATCAATAGATGATATTGTTGTTGATGGCCTACTTATGTTTGAAGATGATAGTGCCAAATTATAAGGTGTGTATTTATAAGTTAGTCCATCTAATTTTGTAATACGGTCATAAGAATTTTTTATACATGTTGCATCTTTCTGTACTTTGCTGTCAGTAGGTATCTTTAAACCTTGTGCTATAACTTCTGTGTTAACACACAAACCAAGATTGTTGCTCACATCAAAAGATAATATTTTATAATTATCGTCTCCACGACCATAAGTTAAAACGAATCCATTCTTCCCATGTAGCCATAATTTATCTGAATCCAAATTACTCCATTCTCCAATGAAGACATTCCACCCCCAATGGTCATACCGTCCAAAATCTCCAAAAGCAAGCTTACCTCCAGACTTATAATAACCTTGCCTTCCAAAAATGGAAGCTGATAACTTTTCGTATTCATCTTCATGTGGGTCATCACTTCTGTCTTGTCCAATGATTACTTTACCAACAGAACCTTTCACTTTTAATTGTCCAAAGGCTATATTTGTAGTTGTTAGTAATAGCATTCCACATGCTATTGTAAATAATATTATATGTCTATTCATTTATATTTATTTGTAAACTAAATTACCACTATTACAATGTTTTTCGTGGATTTGATGAAAAACATTATTTTACCCCTTACTGAATTGATTTCATTCTTCTGTGCAAAATAAATATGTGGAATACAATTGGCTTATATTTGTTTTCACTTGTGCAGCTATCACTCTAAAAGAATTATCAAAGAAGAAAAGCCAAATGAGTGGTAGCCCTTAACTGTCAAAATCGTTTTTGCCAATTAACCAAATATATTTGGAAGCATATTTGGAAAATGAAATACTTACATAATAACTTCTTTGCAATATATTTCTGGTATTGCAAAGCTTTATAGTTAATGATATATTGTTATTATGCCTTATCATGATTAAAGAGTTTATTTTAATAACTCTATTCCGGAGCAAATGTACAACTTATTTTTACATTCACAATACTTTTTTCATTTATTCTTTGTTTTTTTATTGCAATAAATAAAATCAGCTTCGTTTTGAGTGGTTGAAAACAGATAAGAAAATATCCTGCACTACAAAGAAATTGTAGTACAGGATATTTTTGTATTGCTTCGCTCTAATGCCAGTTAGTTACTGACCTATCTTGCGAATTTAAAATTAGAACCTAACCATACAGACTCATCGCCAAGGTTTTCTTCTATTCTCATCAACTGATTGTATTTGCAAATTCTATCAACTCTGCACATAGAGCCGGTTTTTATCTCACCAGTGTTCAGTGCAACAGAAAGGTCTGCGATTGTAGTATCCTCAGTCTCTCCACTGCGATGAGAAACTATAGCTGTGTAACCGTTTCTGTAAGCAAGATTAACAGCATTTATTGTTTCTGTCATTGTACCTATTTGATTTAGCTTTATAAGTATTGAGTTTGCAACTCCTTTGTCTATTCCCATTCTCAAACGGTCAGGATTTGTAACAAAAATATCGTCTCCTACAAGCTGAACTCTACCTCCTATTGTGTCTGTGAGAAGTTTCCAACCTTCCCAATCGTCTTCTGCCATACCGTCTTCCAAAGAGATGATTGGATATTTACTTGTCCAGTCTTTCCAATAGTCAACCATTTGTGAAGAAGTTAACTTGTCGCCACTTGATTTGTGAAGATGATAAACTTTTTCCTCCGGAATATAGAACTCACTTGAAGCTGGGTCAAGAGCAATGTAAACATCTTTGCCTTCTTTGTAACCTGCTTTTTTTATTGCTGTGAGTATAACTTCTATTGCCTGCTCATTACTCTTTAGGTTTGGAGCAAAACCACCCTCATCTCCTACATTTGTAGAATAGCCTTTGTCTTTCAATACACTTTTCAAAGTGTGGAAAACCTCAGCTCCTATCTGTATAGCATGAGAAAAAGAAGTCGCACCCACAGGCATAATCATAAACTCTTGAAAGTCTATTGAGTTGTCAGCATGTGAACCACCGTTAAGAATATTCATCATTGGGATTGGAAGAGTATTTGCATTCACACCACCAATATAGCGATATAACTCTTGATTTGTCTCAATTGCCCCTACTTTTGCACACGCTAAAGAAACGCCAAGTATAGCATTAGCGCCCAATTTTCCTTTGTTTTCTGTTCCGTCAAGCTCAATCATTTTGCTATCTATAGCATTCTGATCTTGAATATCCATACCTTTTAGCTCATCATTAAGAATTGTTTTGACGTTATTTACTGCTTGTTGAACCCCTTTCCCCATGAAGTAACTCTTGTCTCCATCTCTAAGCTCAACAGCTTCATGTACTCCAGTGGAAGCTCCTGATGGCACAGCAGCTCTTCCCACTGCTCCAGAATCTGAATAAGCTTCTACTTCTACTGTTGGATTGCCTCTTGAATCAAGAATTTGTCTTGAATGTAAACCTACTATTTGTCCCATAATCTTTTGTTGTATTTACTTGTTGTAAAATAATTAGGGTGCAAAGATAAAAAAATATCACTTCTTTGTACTCTTATTTCTAATTTTTATGTTCTTTTGAGCTTTTCCCCCTCCATTTGCTTGCGTGAAACGCTTTGAGTTACAATATAAACTCCCACAAACACAAGCACAGCTCCCAAAGCATTTGCCCAAGTAAAAGCATCTTGACCAATGATTATTGCAACCACACTGGCTACTAAAGGTTGCACATAATTATACATTGACATTGTTGTTGGACGAAGATTTTTCTGACCAATAGGAATAAGAAAATAAGTGAAAGAAGTAGCCATAAAGACAGTGTAAGCCACTTGCAAAAGCACCAAAGGTTTAATATGCACAAAATCTATTTGACCAACATTTCTCCAACAGAAAGGAAGCAATACCAAAGAGCCAAAAAGAAACATCCACTTCATCAGCACAACGGGGTTGAACTTAGCAACAAAATTCTTGAAGAAAACAAGATAAAACGCATAACTCAAAGAGCTAAGCAAACACAGAGAATTGCCAAGAATTTCCCCATGTCCAAAAGAGGCAACGCCCGAGTGGTTGAGAATTATGGTAATTGCACCACTACAACCCAAAACAACACCAATAACTTTTTTTGAAGTGATTGGCTCTCTCAAATGTATAGCGGCAATAATCATTGTTAGAATTGGAGTTATGGTAACAATAATAGAAGCATCTATGGAAGCCGTGGTCTTCAATCCCACAATATAGGTGAATTGGTTTATCACCACTCCAAAAAGTGAAGCAAAGAATAAAAATAAATAATCTTTCTTCTCCAGCTTTGGTGAAGGAATAAACGCAGATACTATCCAAAAGACAACACATGAGCCCAAAATTCTGAAATACGAAAGGGCGAAGGCATTTATCTGTCCACTTGCCAAAGCACTCTTAACTATATTAATGTTTAATCCAAAGACAATGTTAGCAATCAGAATAGCTATATGTCCTTTTGTTGCTCCTTTCATAGATGTTACTCTTTTTTGAAAGTGCAAAGATAGTTCTTTTTGCATAGAACAAAGGAACAGTTCTATTGTTTCTTTGTTCTAATTTTCCATTTTTTTGTTTGGCTAAATTGCATATCTATGTCAATAGTTTAAATTTTGATTTTATGGCAGTTACACTTTATTACAGCATAAAAAATGATCTTTTTTGAGTTGCAATATCAATTTTATTTTTATTTTTGTCGCTGATTAACACACTTGTTAAACATAATTGTTAGTTCAGTAATGAAAGAAGACAAAAACACAGAAAACAAAATACTTGCGGCGGCAGAACAAGAGTTTCTGAATAAAGGATTTGCAGCCACAAAAACAACAGAAATAGCCTCCAAGGCAGGAGTAACTCATGCGATGTTGAACTATTATTTTCGCACAAAAGAGAATTTGTTTAATAAAGTCTTTGAGCAGAAAGTGCATATTTTGGCTCAATCTGTCCGAAATTGTTTTCACAATCCAGATATTCCTTTTCTTGAGCGTCTTTCTTCTGGTATAGAAGCTCATTTTGACTTTTTAGTTCAAAATCCTTCCTTACCACGCTTTGTAATAAACGAAATAGTAAGCAATCCTCAAAGGCTAACCGTTTTTAAGGAGAAAATAATTTCTGTTCTCTCAGCAGAATTTATTTCAATTCAGAAAGAAATAGACTCTCTTAGCGAAAAAGGAGAGATACGAAGTATCAAAGCCCAAGATTTGATAATAAGCATTGTGTCTTTGAATGTTTTTATCTTCACTGTTTTGCCATTAGCTTCTATTTTGACTGACCAGCAAAACCAGAACATAGAAAAGATGTTATCCTCTCGCAAAGCAGAGAATGTAAAAACTATACTTGCAAGATTAAATCCAAAACAATAACAGCCATGAAACATTTTATCTTTTTATTAGTTTGTTTGGTGTTTAGTTATTTTGCCATGGCTCAAAGCACTCTTGAAGAGTGTCAGCAGTTGTCCCAGAAGAATTATCCACTCATAAGCAATTATGGATTGATTGACCAATCCTCTTCTTTTACAATTTCAAATGTGGCAAAGGCTTGGCTACCTCAGATTAGTTTTTCAGCACAAGCATCTTATCAATCAGATGTTACGTCTTTCCCTGACCAAATTATGCAAGTGTATCAAAAAATGGGAATAAACATTCACGCGCTCAACAAAGACCAATACAAATTAGCGCTTGATGTAAACCAAACTCTATGGGACGCAGGAGCCTCAAAGGCAAAAAGGAACATTGCCTTGTCTCAAGCTGAGGCTCAAAAAGCCTCATTAGATGTTGATATGTATGCAATAAGAATCAAGATTAACGATTTATTCTTTGGAGTGCTACTGCTCTATTCCCAATTAGAACAGAATAAATTAAGTCAAGAGCTTTTGAAAAGCAATTTGGCGCAAGTAAAAGCTATGGTTGCTAACGGCACAGCTATGCAATGCGAGGCAGATGCAATAGAAGCCGAATTGCTAACGCTTATGCAGCAAGAGGGAAAGATTTGTTCTTCTCGTGATGCTTTCTTACAAATGCTTTCTCTTTTCACTGGAAAGCAAATAACTTCAATCAAAGAGCCAGAAGAAGCAAATATTCAAGTGCAAGATTGCTCACGTGAAGAATTAGTTTATATTGAAAAACTCAATGAAAGCATCTCAGCCCAAGAGAGCCTAATCAAATCCTCTACCCTACCACAGTTATACGCTTCTTTTCAGGGTCTGTATGGTAATCCGGGATTAAACTTCTTCAAAGATATGACTCAGAATAAATGGAGTTTAAACTATATTGCCGGCATAAAGTTTCAATGGAATTTTGGAGCCTTTTACACAAAAAGCAATAATTTACAAGCTCTCAAAATAGCAAGAGCACAAAACGAAACACAACGCCAAACATTTCTTTTCAACAATAAAATACAAGCCACTTCACAACAAAGAGAGATTGCACGCTTGCGTAAAGAGATAGAAAACGATAATCAAATTGTTTCCCTGCGAGCCTCTGTTCGCAAGGCTTATGAGTCCAAGTTAGCAGGAGGAACAATAAACATTACAGAACTTTTGCAACAGATAACAGCCGAAAGCATTGCCAAAAACAACGAAGCCTCACACCACATTGAACTATTGAAAAATATTTACGATTTGAAATACATATTAAACAAATAATCAGTCATGAAACACATAATAACAATATTGACCCTCGCAACTCTATTTGTTGCATGCTCACACAAAGATGATTTTGATGCCACTGGCACATTTGAATCCACAGAGGTAACCCTTTCCACCGAAGCTGCAGGACGCATTTTGTCCTTACCAGTACAAGAAGGCGACCCTATTTGCTCAGGAAATCAAATAGGAGCCATAGATTCTACACAACTTTATTTGAGCAAACTACAATTACTCAAAAACATTAAGTCTATATCTGCCTCAAGACCAAATGTGGCAAAACAAATAGCAACAACCATAGAACAGATTGCCAAACAAAAGACAGAGAAAAAAAGAGTAGAGAATCTTTTACGTTCAAATGCTGCCACACAAAAGCAATTAGATGACATAAATTCAAATATTCGTGTGCTTGAAAGCCAACTTGCAGCACAAAAATCCTCATTACAAAACAGCACAGAAAGTATCAATGCTCAAATGTCAGCCTTAGATATTCAAATAGCACAAATTGAAGACAAGTTATCAAAATGTCGTATTATCTCTCCTTTAAATGGAATAGTGTGTGCAAAATATGCCCAGGCGGGAGAGCTGGCCACAGTTGGCAAACCAATATTAAAAATAGCCAATTTGTCCCAAATGTATCTGCGTGCTTATGTTAGCTCAGAGCAACTTGCAAATCTAAAAATTGGGCAACAAGTAAATGTAGAAGCTCAGTTTGGAAGGAGCAACAATCGCAAATACAAAGGCAGAATTGTCTGGATTGCTTCTCAGAGTGAATTTACTCCAAAAAATATTCAGACAAAAGACTCTCGAGCAGATATGGTTTATGCTATAAAAATAGCTGTTAGCAATGACGGATATATTAAAATAGGCACTTATGCACAAGTTTTATTCTAATCTTTTTAGACAATGAACGCAATAGATGTAAATAACATATCAAAATCTTATGCAAACCTTAAGGCTCTCAATAATATATCTTTTTGTGTCAATCAAGGAGAACTCTTTGGGCTCATAGGCTCAGACGGAGCTGGCAAAAGCACAATGTTTCGTATACTTACCACTCTACTATTACCTGATAGTGGTAGTGCAAGAGTTGAAGGCTTTGACACAGTTAAAGACTACAAGCAAATACGTTCTTGTATTGGCTACATGCCCGGCAAATTCTCTTTGTACCCAGACCTAACTGTAAGAGAAAATATAGAGTTATTTGCCTCCGTTTTCAACACCACTCCAGAGACTAACCGCTCTCTTATCAATGATATCTATATTCAAATAGAGCCTTTCAACTCTCGCCGTGCTGCAAAGTTATCCGGTGGAATGAAACAAAAACTTGCTCTTTGCTGTGCTCTTATCCATGCACCAAAGGTTTTGTTTCTTGATGAGCCAACAACGGGTGTAGACCCTGTTTCTCGTAGTGAGTTTTGGCAAATGTTACACCATTTGAAAGAAAAAGGGATAACAATCATGGCTTCCACTCCTTACATGGACGAAGCTCGGCAGTGTGAGCGTATTGCTTTTATTAGCAATGGTGAGATTTTGCAAACTGCAAGTCCAAAAGAAATCGTTTCTTCTTTTGGAGAGGTTTTGTATTCTGCCACAAGCAACAATATGCACTCAATGCTAAAAGATATACGCTCATTCAAAGGAGTGAAAAGTGCTTATGCTTTTGGACAGTCACATCACTTCACAATTACCAATAAAAGTTTTGAAATGAAAGCCTTGCTCTTACTCTTAGAAAACAAAGGCTACAAAGACATAACAATACAAGCCATAGAACCAACAATAGAAGACTGTTATATGAAAATTGCGCAATGACACCAAACACAACAACAGACAATAAAGTTATTTCAGTAAAGAACCTCACAAAAAGGTTTGGCTCTTTTGTTGCCGTTGATCATATTTCTTTTGATGTAGCAAAAGGAGAGATTTTCGGTTTCTTAGGAGCTAACGGCGCTGGTAAAAGCACAGCAATGCGTATTCTGTGTGGGCTTTCTCTACCTTCAGAAGGCATTGGCACTGTTGCCGGATACGATATTTGGAAACAGACAGAGGGAATAAAACGTTCCATCGGCTACATGAGTCAAAAGTTTTCCCTGTACGAAGACCTAACTGTCAGAGAAAACATACGTCTTTTTGCCGGTATTTATGGAATAAAGACAAAAGCGATAGCTCCAAAAACAAGAGCCTTGCTTGAAGAGTTAGATTTTCTCTCAAATGCAGACACCCTGGTTAGTCGTTTGCCTCTGGGTTGGAAACAAAAACTGGCTTTTTCTGTGGCAATATTTCACTTGCCTCAAATAGTATTCTTAGATGAACCCACAGGAGGAGTAGACCCAGTAACAAGGCGTAAATTTTGGGAAATGATTTACTCCGCCTCTGACAAAGGTATAACAGTATTTGTAACAACTCACTATATGGATGAGGCAGAATACTGCGACAGAGTGTCAATAATGGTAGATGGTCGCATAGAAGCTCTTAATACTCCAAAGGAACTAAAGAAACAATTTTCAAGTCAATCAATGGAGCAAGTGTTTCACTCTCTGGCTCGCAAAGCACAAAGAATATAGTCTATGAAGCGATTTGCTTATTTTGTCAAAAAAGAATACCTTCATATTTTGCGAGATTGGCGAACAATGCTTATTTTGCTTGGTATGCCTATTGTGGAGATTATTTTGTTCGGTTTTGCTATTTCTACAGAGATAAGAGGCATCAATTTAGTTGTTGTCTCACCAATGCAGAGTGAAAACATAAGACAGATAACAAATAAAATTGATGCTAACGAATATTTCCATGTCATAGGCTCCACTCCTTCGGTGGAAAAAGCTCAAGCCTTGATTAAAAAAGGTGATGCAGATATCATTTTACGTTTCCCTGCAGATTTTGAGCGTTCAATAACGCAAGGAAATCTTGCATCACAGATTATTGTTGATGCTTCCAACCCAAATATTGCTCTTTCGCAACAAATGTATCTTCAAGGCATTGTCTCTTCTTATTTCTCACAAAAGACAAATAACCTTTCTGCTAAACCAAACATACAAGTAAATTCGCACATGATGTACAATCCACGTATGGAAAGCTCTTATAATTTTGTGCCGGGCATATTGGGTTTGATAATGATTATAATCTGTGCAATGATGACTTCAATCTCTATTGTAAGAGAAAAAGAAACAGGCACAATGGAGCTTCTGCTAACTTCACCAATAAGAGCATGGAATATCATTGCAGCCAAAATGATTCCTTATTTCACTCTTTCTTGTATCAATCTTATTGCTATTTTGCTTTTGTCAAGATTTGTGTTAGACGTTCCAATGGCTGGTAGTCTATTTTGGATACTTACCATCTCCATTATTTACATTCTGCTTTCCTTAGCTTTAGGTCTGCTAATTTCAACCCTTGTTAAAACTCAAATGGTGGCAATGCTCTGCTCTGCAATGTTACTTATGCTGCCTATTCTTTTGCTCTCTGGCATGCTATTCCCAATAGAAAGCGCACCAAAACTCTTTCAATGGATTTCTTGTACAGTTCCTGCTCGTTGGTACATTGATGCTATGAGAAAACTAATGATTGAAGGAGTGAGTATAAAGTATGTACTCAAAGAGATGACAATTCTTATATGTATGACAGGGGGTTTGATTACTCTTTCTTTGTATAATTTCAAAAACCGTTTGTAGCTCTATGCTGAGATTTCTATTAGAAAAAGAATTTAAACAGTTTGCTCGCAATTCATTCCTGCCTAAACTTGTTATTATGTTTCCTATAATGATTATGGTGGTCTTGCCATGGGTTGCAACAATGGATATTAGTGGGGTGAGTTTGAGTGTTGTTGACAAAGATAACTCTTCACTATCCAAAAGGCTAATTCGCAAAATAGAAGCTTCAAAATACTTTTCTATTTGCAACATAAGCTCCTCTCACACTAAAGCCATTAACGATATGGAATACGGAAAGAGCGACATAATACTTGAATTACCAAACGATTTCTCAAATAAAATAAACAGAGGCGAGAGTGTGCAAGTGTTAGTTCTTGCAAACTCTGTCAATGGCACAAAAGGCTCTTTGGGTAGCAACTATCTGTCTTCAATAATCTCAGGTTTTGCCTCAGAGCTGGCAGCTGAAAATGGCTATACAAACTCTTCAGGCGCAAATCTCTCGGTTTACAATCTCTACAACCCCACACTGAACTACCGACAGTTTATGATACCTTCGTTTATGGTGATAATAATTCTTATGTTGTGCGGTTTCTTGCCGGCACTTAACATTGTAAGCGAAAAAGAAAAAGGGACAATAGAACAAATAAATGTAACACCTGTTGGTAAGTTTCAATTCATAATGGCAAAGCTAATTCCTTATTGGATAATTGGCTTTGTAGTGGTAAGCATCTGCTTTCTACTCTCATGGATTATTTATGGCTTTATTCCTTTGGGTAGTTTTGTTGTCATTTACGCGGCAGTGGCTGTGTTTGTCTTGGTGATGTCAAGCTTTGGGCTAATTGTGTCAAATTATTCGCAAACCATGCAACAATCAATGATGGTTATGTTCTTTTTTGTTTTAGTTTTCAATCTCATGAGTGGGCTTTTTACTCCTGTGCGTTCAATGCCTGATTGGGCACAATGGATTGCTGCACTTTCGCCTCCTCGTTATTTTGTAGACATTATGAGAGGTGTTTATCAGAAAGGCTGTAGCTTTGCTGACTTATGGACTCAATTTGCCTGGCTGCTTGCCTTCGCTGTTGTATTGGGTGCTTTTGCTATATTCTCTTACCGCAAAAGAGCATAAAGTGATTTCTTTATGTTCTATCTATTGCAAATAAAAATTCAAGACTCTTGTTTTACAAAATAAATTCCTATCTTTGCCACAAGAAAACACACAAATACCCAAAAAGTTATGAAAAAGACAATAGTATTTTTTTACTTATGCATTGCAATGGCTTTTGTTTCTCTTGCTCAACAGCCACAAGACACTCTTGCAGTACAAAGCACAATCAGTGGAACAATAATTGACCAGAAGACAAAAGAACCACTGCCTTTTGTAAATATACTTTTGTATAAAGGCGAAAAATCTAATCCGATTAGATGGGCACAAACAGACGAACAAGGGCATTTCAAAATATCTGTCCTTGCACCAAAAGGAGATTATTCTCTTGTTGCGTGTTTTGTAGGTTACGAATCTGAGACTATTCAATACATTTCTCTTCCATCAAAAGAGTTCTCTAATATTTCCATTGCATTAAAAGAATCAAAAATCCATGAAAATCCTATTAAGGATATTTTTATCCACTCATATAACCTACCTCTTGGTACAACAATAATTACTTTTGATAATTTCAGTGGTAACTCTTTTGAATCTATTCAAAGCTTTTACACTTATGAATATTAATTTTTGCAATGAAGTCTTACATCTGTCTTATTAGCAAAAAACTCACTATCTTTGCCAAAAGACAATAGTATTCTTTTACTTGTGCTTTTGTTTGGCGTGCTTATTTCAAGGCACTCTATACTGTCTCTTATAATCTATTATTGGTTTATCTTTCATTTTTACCTCGCTATGCCTTAGGCTTTCACGCATAACAATAATTCCCGTAACCTCTGCAAGTATGCTGCCTACTGTTGCGCTCTACTCCTTTGGTTTATCCTCTTACAGTAAAGCCTTTCTTTGTTTTAGAAAAATAGAACAAAGAGATAATTGACTCTTTCTTTGTTTTAGTAGCAACAAGATGGCATGTTGTGGAAATAAAACAGTGTTTGCGCGCGCGGAAACAAAGAAATAATCGCTCAACATGGCATGTTGTCATTGCTAAGTCTTTGTTTTAGTTTTCTGCTTTCAGAATCCAATTTTTCAAAGCAAAGAAAGAATTTACTAAAAGAAATATTTTTACATCACAAAAAGAAAGTTGACGACATTTTTGTTTTTAAACCCCTTGCCCAAATCCTAAAATTCTCAGCCCTCTGAATGTTAAAAACCTTTATAGTCTTGACTACCATAGTTAATTCCATAAAATCAAAGGTACAAAAAAAGGTCTGTTGCAAATAATGCAACAGACCTCTGTCATATTTGAAAAAATATTATTCAGCTTTTTCTGCTGGAGTCTCTTCTGCCTTTGGAGCCTCTGGAGCCTCTTGTGTATCAACAGGAGCTTCTGTCTCTGTTGCAGCTTTCTTAGAACGAGAACGACGAGTAGTCTTAGCCTTTGGTGCCTTTGCTTCCTTCAATAAATTCTCATTGTAGTCAACAAGTTCCATCATTGCCATTTCTGAACCGTCTCCAAGTCTGCGTCCTATCTTCAAAATCCTTGTATAACCACCGTTACGAGTAGCAACCTTTTGAGCAACTTCTCTAAAAAGCTCTGTTACGGCTTCTTTGTCTTGCAAATAACTGAATACTACTCTTCTTTGGTTAGTTGAATCTGTCTTAGACTTTGTTATCAATGGTTCTACATACTTTCTCAAGGCTTTAGCCTTTGCTAATGTAGTCTCTATTCTTTTATGTATTATCAAAGATGAAGCCATATTTGAAAGCATTGCTGCTCTGTGAGCTGATGTCCTTGATAAGTGATTTACTTTACAACCGTGTCTCATTTCTCTTATTCTTTTTCTAATTTATATTTCGCAATACTCATTCCAAACTCCAAACCTTTGCTTTTTACAAGGTTTTCTAATTCAGACAAAGACTTTCTTCCAAAATTGCGGAACTTTAATAAGTCTGCCTTATTGTAAGCTACTAACTCTCCAAGTGTCTCAACTTCTGCGCTCTTTAAACAGTTCAAAGCTCTTACAGACAAATCCATATCTGTAAGTTTTGTCTTCAAAATTTGACGTACATGTAATGTATTCTCATCAAACTCATCTGTCAAAGGCTTAGACTCTGGTTGAATAGCTATTTTCTCATCAGAGAAAAGCACAAAGTGTTGAATAAGTATTGAAGCTGCATCTGTCAGTGCTTGCTGAGGAGCAATTGAACCATCTGTAGTGATTTCAAAAATCAATTTTTCATAATCAGTCTTTTGCTCTACACGATAGTTATCAACTGCAAACTTAACGTTCTTTATTGGAGTATAAATAGAATCTATTGCTATTGTATTTATAACATCGTTTGGCTTCTTGTTCTCTTCAGCAGGAACATAACCTCTACCTTTTTCTATGTTAAGGTCTATCACCAGTTTTACACTTGGTTCCATATGACATATCTCAACATCAGTATTTAGCACTTGGAAATTGTTTAAATACTTGTTTATGTCGCCTCCCTTGAACACATTTTTATCTTTTATAGTGAAATGAATGTTTTCACACTCCTCACCAGGAATTTGTTGTTTAAAGCGAAGTTGCTTAAGGTTTAAGATTATCTCTGTCATATCTTCAATCACTCCAGGAATGGTTGCAAACTCATGGTCTACACCCTCTATTCTTATGGAAGTAATTGCATAACCCTCTAAGGAAGATAACAATATACGGCGCAAAGCATTACCGATTGTCATTCCATATCCAGGTTCAAGTGGACGAAATTCAAACTTTCCAAATGAATTGTCCGACTCTATCATTATAACCTTGTCAGGTTTTTGAAAAGCTAATATGGCCATTTTTATTTTATTTATTACTTAGAATACAATTCAACGATTAATTGTTCCTGGATATTTTCAGGAATATCTGCTCTTTCAGGATAAGACATAAACTTACCGCTCATTGAAGAGGCATCAAATTCAAGCCAAGGATAGTGATTTACTCTTCCTTCCAAAGAATCTGTAATTATTTCCAAAGACTTAGACTTTTCTCTTACACCAATAATATCTCCCGGTTTAATCATATAAGAAGGTATGTTAACCAAATTACCATTTACAACTATATGACGGTGTGATACTAATTGACGAGCTTGGTTTCTTGTTTTTGCAATTCCTAAACGGAAAACAACATTATCCAAACGAGACTCAATCAATTGTAATAACACTGTACCTGTAACACCACCTTTGCGGGCAGCCTTATCAAATAGGTTACGGAATTGTTTTTCAAGTAAGCCATAAGTATATTTAGCTTTTTGCTTTTCCATTAACTGAGTACCATACTCAGATTGTTTAGGTCTTCTTTTGCTTTGTCCATGTTGACCTGGGCGATAACTCTTTCTATCAAGAGTTTTGTCAGCTCCAAAGATTGGTTCTTTAAATCTTCTTGCTACTTTTGTTTTTGGACCAGTATATCTTGCCATAATTCTCTATCTTCTTTTTAATCAATTAACTTACACACGTCTTCTTTTAGGAGGACGACAACCATTATGTGGTATAGGTGTTACATCTGTTATTTCCATAACTTCTATACCTGAAGTACTTATTGCCCTAATAGCTGACTCACGGCCTGCTCCTGGACCCTTCACATATACTTTTACCTTACGCAAGCCATAATCAAATGCTTTCTTTGAACAATCTTCTGCTGCAACTTGTGAAGCATAAGGAGTATTTTTCTTTGAACCCCTAAATCCCATTTTACCTGCAGATGACCATGAAATAACTTGTCCTGCATTATTAGTCAAGGATACTATACAATTATTGAAAGAAGCAAAGATGAACGCTTTTCCTTGTGGTTCAACTTTTACAACTCTTTTCTTTGTAGGTTTAGCACTTTTTGCCATACTTTTCTCTAATTTTCTCTTTTAATTTCCTATCACAGATGTTTCTAAAAATAATATTGTAGGTAATCCACATCCGTTTTTCTTTTTTTACTACTTAGTTGCCTTCTTCTTGTTTGCAACTGTTTTCTTCTTTCCTTTACGAGTACGAGCATTGTTTTTTGTGCTTTGTCCACGCAAAGGTAATCCAATACGATGACGGATTCCACGGTAACAACCAATATCCATCAAACGCTTAATGTTCATTTGAACTTCTGAACGTAATGCTCCCTCTACCTTTACTTCGTTATTAATAACTGTACGAATAGCATTTTGTTCATCATCAGTCCATTCACTTACCTTCTTGTCTTCACTTATGCCAGCTTTTTTTAAGATTTGAGCTGAAAGGCTTCTGCCTATTCCATAAATGTATGTCAAGCCTATAACTCCTCTTTTGTTTTTTGGTAAGTCAATACCTGCAATTCTTGCCATATACTTATTCTAATTGTTAGTTTTATTAATTCCTTTTTTCGTTACTATAAGAATCAACCTTGTCTTTGTTTAAACTTTGGATTCTTCTTGTTGATAACATAAACAACACCTTTTCTACGTACTACAATACATTCTGGTGAACGTTTCTTTACTGATGTCTTGACTTTCATGGTCGTAACTTAATTTTATTGTTTATTATTCTATTATTTGTGCCTGTAAGATATCCGTCCCTTAGTCAAATCGTAAGGAGACATTTCTACTTGTACCTTATCACCTGGTAATATTTTAATATAGTGCATACGCATCTTTCCAGAAATATGTGCAATGATTACATGTCCATTCTCCAACTCTACCTTAAACATTGCATTTCCTAAAGACTCTATTACTGTGCCATCTAATTGTATTGATGCCTGCTTTGCCATATTAAACTAATACTAAATTATTATTTCCTTTAATTGCTTCTTCTATTGCCTCAAAAGATGAGAGTATTTCTGCTCCATCTTTTGTTACTGCTACATCGTGTTCAAAGTGTGCTGCCCAAGAATAATCTCTTGTTCTACATGTCCAACCGTCTTTTTCAAATACAACAGCTTTATCTTTCATTGTAACCATAGGTTCTATGGCTATAATCATACCTTCTTTGAACTTAATACCATTTCCTTTTCTACCATAGTTCAAAACCTCTGGGTCTTCGTGCATTTTATGTCCAACACCATGACCACATAATTCTCTAACTATACCGTATCCAAAACTCTCACAGTAAGTCTGTATTTCATTTCCTAAATCTCCTAAACGGTTTCCAACTTTTACTGTTTGTATTCCGTTATAGAGTGATTGCTTTGTAACCTTTAGTAGTTGTTTTGCATCTTCACTCACTCCTTGCAAAGCAAATGTGTAAGCAGAATCACCAACCCAACCATTCAATGTTGTTCCACAATCTATTGAGACGATGTCTCCTTCTTTGATTACCTTATTCTTGCTTGGTATACCATGAACAACAACTTCGTTGACTGATATGCAAAGAGAGGCTGGATAATCATAGTAGCCCTTAAATGTAGGAGCTGCTCCATTAGAACGAATAAACTCTTCTGCTAACTTATCCAAAGTAAAAGTATCAACTCCTTCTTTGATACTCTTACTTACTTCTGCTAGTGTTTTTCCCACTAGCAGTGCAGCTTGTCTTTCTTGTTCTATTTCTTCCTCTGTTCTTGTATGAATCATATTTCAAAAATATCTCCTAAATAAATGTAGGAGACTACATATTTGAACGTCCTTTTATTCTTCCTGACTTTGTCAATCCATCATAGTGACGCATTAACAAGTGGCTTTCTATTTGTTGCAAAGTATCCAATACAACGCCAACTAAAATCAACAATGATGTACCTCCAAAGAATTGTGCGAACTGTGTATTGACATTAAACAATCTCACAATTGCTGGCATAATTGCTACAAAAGCCAAAAATATAGAACCAGGAAGAGTAACCTTTGAAAGTACATTATCAAAAAATTCCTCTGTTTTCTTTCCTGGTTTAACACCAGGAATGAAACCTCCATTTTTCTTCATATCATCTGACATTTGTTTTGGATTGATTGCAATTGCTGTATAGAAGTATGTAAATATAATTGTTACCACTGCAAATATCAAATTATACCAAAATCCATTAAAATCTGATAATGCAGCCTTAACTCCTTGCAAACCTTCTGAACTAGAAAAACCAAATATTGTTACAGGGATAAACATAATTGCCTGAGCAAAAATGATTGGCATAACTCCTGCAGCGTTTACTTTTATAGGTATATATTGGCGTGCTCCACCATATTGCTTGTTACCGATTATTCTCTTAGCATATTGTACTGGAATTTTTCTTGTTCCTTGAACTAAAAGAATACACATCATAATAACGATTAACAAGAATACAAGTTCAACAAAGAATATTACAAGTTGTCCTCCTTGTTCTTCCATTCTTGAGGCAAACTCTGCAAACAATGCAAATGGCAAACGTGCAATAATACCTATCATAATCAATAATGAGATACCATTACCAATGCCCTTATCAGTAATTCTCTCACCAAGCCACATAACAAACAGAGTTCCACAAGTAAGCATGATTGATACTGGCAAAGTCCAGTTCATAAAGTTTAAGCTATCGCTTCCTGTGATACTGTAAATAGTTGCTCCTTGAAGTTGATAACGTAAATTTGCCAAATAAGCAAAAGATTGAAATATTGTTACTGCAATTGTCAACCATCTTGTTATCTGGTTTATCTTATTCATTCCACTTTCACCCTCTTTCTGCATTTTTGAAAAATATGGAACAACCATTGTCAACAACTGCATAACAATAGAAGCTGTGATATATGGCATAATACCCAAAGCAAAAATAGAGGCATTAGAAAAGGCACCTCCAGAAAACATGTTTAACAATCCTAAAACTCCATCTTTTGTTTGGGCTTGTAAGTTTGATAAATCACTTGGATTGATACCTGGCAACACAACAAAAGAACCTATTCTATAAATAAGAACAAGCCCTAATGTATAAAGGATTCTTTGTCTAAGATCCTTTATGTTCCAAATATTTTTGAGTGTATTGATAAGTCTCTTCATTATTTTTCGTTTAGATTATTGTTACAACGCCACCTTTTGCTTCAATGGCTTCTTTTGCTGACTTTGAGCAAGCATTTACTGAGACATTGACTTTAGCTGTTAATTCACCTCTTCCTAAGACTTTTACTTTGTCTTGAGCAGACATTAAACCACATTCTTTTAAAACGTCCAATGTTACATCAGAATAATGTTTCTCTTCAACAAGAGAATTCAATGTATCCAAATTAATAACTGAATATTCTATTCTATTTATGTTCTTAAAACCAAATTTTGGCAAACGTCTATATATAGGCATCTGTCCTCCCTCAAATCCTATCTTGCGAGAATATCCAGATCTTGACTTTGCTCCTTTCATACCACGTGTTGATGTACCACCTCTTCCAGAGCCTTGTCCTCTACCTATTCTCTTGCGATTTTTTGTTGCACCTTGTGCAGGCTTTAGATTACTTAAATCCATGATTATCTTGTTTTTTAAGTATTGTTTCTATTAAATTTCCTCTACTTTAACTAAATGACTTACCTTATCTATCATTCCCTGAATTTGAGGTGTCAATTCATGTTCTCTGTATTGGCTTATCTTCCTTAATCCTAAAGAAGCCAACGTTCTCTTTTGTGTGAGCGTTCTTCCTATGCCACTTTTTACTTGTGTTACTCTTACTCTCATCTCCTAATTGATTTTAGCCATTAAACACTCTATCCATTTCAATTCCTCTAAGTTTTGCAACTGTATAAGGATCTTTTATCTGTATCAACGCATTGATTGTAGCTTTTACTACACTATGAGGATTTGATGAACCCTTAGACTTAGCCAGCACGTCTTTTACTCCAACACTTTCCAATACAGCACGCATAGCACCACCAGCTATAACTCCTGTTCCTGGTGCAGCTGGTTTAAGAAAAACTCTTGCTCCAGAATATTTGCCTATTTGTTCGTGTGGCAATGTCCCTTTTAAAACAGGAATCTTTATTAAATTCTTCTTAGCATCATCTGCTCCTTTTGCAATAGCTGCTGCAACTTCTTTAGCTTTTCCAAGTCCATAACCAACGATACCATCACCGTTTCCTACCACAACTATAGCAGAGAAACTAAATGTTCTACCTCCCTTAGTTACTTTTGTAACTCTGTTTACATGTACAAGTCTATCTTGCAATTCAATCTCGCTTGACTTTACTTTCTTTACGTTTAAATCTGCCATATCTCTTAGAATTTTAAGCCTCCTTCGCGTGCTGAGTTAGCTAATGATTTTACTCTTCCATGATATAGATAACCATTTCTATCAAATACTACTGTTTCTATACCTACTGTTTTTGCTCTTTCTGCAATCAACTTTCCAACAGACTTTGCAATATCCATCTTTGTTCCTTCTTTACTAAAGGACTTCTCTGAAGAAGAAGCGGATGCCAAAGTTATATGATTAGTATCATCTACTATCTGAGCATATATTTCCTTATTGCTTCTGAAAACTGTTAAACGTGGTTTTTCTTTTGTTCCGCTAATTTTGTTGCGAATACCCAGTTTTAATCTCAATCTTCTATTTACTTTATTATTTGCCATTTATTTTCGGATTATAGTTTTTCCAACAAATTACTTAGCAGCCGCCTTACCAGCTTTTCTACGAACTTCCTCACCTTGGAATCGAATACCTTTTCCTTTATATGGTTCAGGCTTACGCAATGAACGTATCTTTGCAGCGACCTGTCCTAAAAGTTGTTTATCATAACACTTCATGATAATCAAAGGATTCTTTCCTTTCTCTGTTATTGTTGTTACTTTTATCTCATCAGGTAATTCAAAAAATATGTTATGTGAATATCCTAATGCTAATTCTAACACTTGTCCATTGGCTTGAGCTTTATATCCCACACCAATTACCTCTTGTACTGTTTGAAAACCTTCAGAAACACCTTTTACCATATTTGCAATCAATGCTCTATATAAACCATGCATTGCTTTATGACGTTTTTGGTCAGATTGTCTTTCCAACATTATTGTATTGTTCTCTACTTTTATAGTAATACAAGAGTCAACATTTTGTGTTAAAGTCCCAAGAGCTCCTTTTACAGTTACAACATTATTGTCTTTAACTGAAATTTCAACCCCCTTGGGAAGGCTTATCGGTAATTTACCTATTCTTGACATCTATATTTCTCCTTTTATTTTTTAGCTAATATAACAGATTACTTCTCCACCAATATTCAGCGTTCTTGCCTCTTTATCTGTCATCAAACCTTTAGAAGTTGAAATAATTGCAATTCCTAAACCATTTAATACACGTGGCAGCTCTGTTGCACCAACATATTTCCTTAAACCTGGACTACTTACTCTTGTCAACTTAGACATTGCTGACTCTTTTGTCATAGGATTATATTTCAAAGCTATCTTTATTGTTTGTGGAAAAACATCTTCCTCAAACTTATAATTCAGAATATATCCTTTATCAAAAAGAATCTTTGTAATCTCCTTTTTCATCTTAGAAGCTGGAATTTCTACAACTCTATGCTTTGCTAAAGATGCATTTCTCAATCGAGTCAAATAATCTGCAATTGGATCTGTTGTCATATCTTCTTTTCTTTATTTTCTGTTTTTACCAACTTGCTTTTTTTACGCCAGGTATTAATCCAGCTAAAGCCATTTCTCTAAAATTAATACGAGAGATTCCAAATTGCCTCATATATCCTTTTGGACGTCCTGTTAATTTACATCTATTGTGTAAACGTACAGGTGAAGCATTTTTAGGCAATTTTTGAAGTCCTTCATAATCACCAGCTTCTAATAAGGCTGATCTTTTAGTTGCATACTTTGCAACCATTTTTTCTCTTTTGCGTTCTCTTGCTTTGATTGATTCTTTTGCCATATTAAATTAACTGTTTTGATTTTTAAATGGGAACCCAAATGCTTTCAATAAAGACAAAGCCTCATTGTCTGTTTTTGCAGATGTTACAAATGTAATATCCATACCTTGCAAATGATTGATTTTGTCTATATCTATTTCTGGAAATATGATTTGTTCTGTTATACCAAAAGTATAATTTCCTCTTCCGTCAAAACCTTTATCACTAATTCCTCTAAAATCTCTAATTCTAGGAATTGAAGCAGAAATCAATCTGTCAAGGAATTCATACATTCTATCTCCTCTTAATGTTACTCTCACACCAATTGGCATTCCTTTTCTTAAGTGAAAATTAGAAATATCTTTCTTTGACTTTGTTGCCACTGCTTTTTGTCCAGCAATAACACTCATTTCTTCAATTCCCTTATCTATAACTTTTTTGTCTACTACTGCAGTTTTCCCCAATCCTTGATTTAAAGAAATCTTCAACAAACGAGGGACTTGCATTACAGTCTTATAGTCATATTCTTTTGCTAGTGCAGATATTATATTTTCTTTATATATCTGCTTTAATCTTGGTGTATATGCCATTACTTAATTACCTCCCCTGTTTTTTTAGAATAACGCTCTAATTTATTAGTCTTTTCATCTAATCTTCTTCCAATCTTTGTTGCTTGACCCTTTGAGTCAACAAACATCAAATTAGAAATATGAATAGAAGCTTCCTTTTCTATAATGCCACCTTGTGTGTTTTTAGGACTTGGTTTAGTATGTTTCTTAACCTTATTTACTCCCTCAACTATTGCTCGGCACTTCTTAGGATATACTACAAGGACTCTTCCTGTCAAACCTTTTGATTCACCAGAAATAACCTTTACCATATCACCTTTTTTAATATGCAATTTCATATTTTTACTTGTTTTTTGCTGTTATAATACTTCAGGAGCTAATGAAATTATCTTCATAAGTTGCTTATCACGCAACTCTCTTGCAACAGGTCCAAAAATACGAGTACCCTTTAATTCATTATTTGGAGTTAAAAGTACACACGCATTATCATCAAAACGAATATATGAACCATCTTGACGCCTTAATTCTTTTTTTGTTCTGACAACAACAGCTTTTGAAACTGTACCTGCTTTTACTCCACCAGAAGGAATGGCATCTTTAATAGCAACAACTATTTCATCCCCAATAGTAGCATATCTTTTCTTCGTTCCACCAAGAACTCTTATGCAAAGTACGCTTTTTGCTCCACTATTATCAGCAACAACTAATCTTGATTCTTGTTGTATCATGTTATTTAGCTCTTTCTATTATTTCAACTAATCTCCAACATTTATTCTTACTCAATGGTCTTGTCTCCATTATTCTGACAACATCTCCCATATTGCACTCATTCTTCTCATCATGAGCCATAAATTTGGAACTTCTTTTTACGAATTTCTCGTATTTTGGGTGCATAACCTTTCTTTCAACTAAAACACGAATAGTTTTATCCATCTTATTGCTGATAACTACACCTATTCTCTGTTTTCTTAAATTTCTTTCCATTTTTCTGTTTAGGTTTTATTTATTATCAACTGATTTATTTACTAATTCACGTCTTCTCAATTCAGTCATCATTCTAGCAACATCTCTTCTTGATTCCTTGATTTTATTAGGATTCTCTAATGGAGTTACTGCATGATTAACATTCATTTTATTTAACTGCATCTTGCTTACAGTTAGCCTTTCCTGCAACTCTGTGTCTGAAAGTTCTTTTATTACATTGTTGTTTTTCATCTTCTACTATTCTTTATTATTCTTCAACGTAATCTCTTCTTACAATAAACTTTGTAGCAATAGGTAATTTCTGTGCAGCTAAACGCATAGCTTCTTTTGCAATTTCCATTGGAACGCCATCTGCCTCAAATAAGATAGAACCAGGTCTAACTCTTGCAACAAAATATTCTGGTGCCCCTTTACCTTTACCCATACGAACTTCGTTTGGTTTCTTTGTAATCACTTTATCTGGAAATATACGAATCCATATTTGTCCTTCACGTTTCATGTAACGAGTAACTGCTTGACGAGCTGCTTCTATTTGACGGCTTGTAATAAAACTCTTTTCCAAAGCTTTCATTCCAAAACTACCAAAAGATATTTCGTATCCACGATGAGCAAGACCTTTGATTCTTCCTTTTTGTGCTTTTCTAAATTTTGTCTTTTTAGGCTGTAACATTATCGTACAATATTTGTCTTGTTAACTAATCTTGTTGTTTTTTTCTACGTGGACGCAAATTCATATTTGCAGGGTGTTGCATGCCACCATGAGACTCCTTTTGAATTCCTCCAACAGTGGAAGAAACAAGTTCACGTTTTCCATAAACAATACCTTTACATATCCAAACTTTTATACCTATGCGACCATAAGTAGTATGAGCTTCTGTCTGTGCGTAATCAATATCTGCTCTTAAAGTATGAAGTGGTGTTCGTCCTTCTTTGTAATGCTCTGTCCTTGCCATTTCAGCACCACCAATACGACCTGAAATTGAAACTTTAATTCCTTCAGCCCCTATTCTCATTGTTGATGTGATAGCAGTTTTAATAGCCTTACGGTAAGAAACTCTTCCCTCTATTTGACGAGCTATTGATGCAGAAACTAATACAGCATCTAACTCTGGACGTTTTACCTCTGATATGTTTATTTGGACATCCTTATTTGTAAGTTTCTTTAATTCCTCTTTCAATTTATCTACTTCAGAACCTTGCTTTCCTATAATTAAACCTGGTCTTGATGTATTAATTGTAACTGTAACAAGTTTTAAAGTTCTCTCTATATATATCTTGGAAATACTAGCCTTTGCAAGACGAACATTCAGATATTTTCTTATCTTATCATCTTCAACTAATTTTGCCTCAAATCTTTTTCCTCCAAACCAATTAGAATCCCATCCTCTGATGACTCCTAATCTATTTCCTATTGGATTTGCTTTTTGTCCCATCCTGATTATATCCTTTTACTTATTTTACAAATTATTTATTCTCAGCATTATTACTCTTAGGCTCTGCTGCAATAGCTTGTTGTTCCTCAATTTTGCTACCCAAGATAAGTGTTACATGATTAGAACGTTTCTTAATCCTATAACCCATACCTCTTGGAGCTGTGCGAAGACGCTTTAATTGTCTTGCACTGTCTACAGTGATGGTTTTAATATATAATGCGCTTTCCTCTAATCTCTTACCTTCATTTTTCTTTTGCCAATTCGCAATAGCTGAAAGTAATAATTTACGTAATTTAGGTGCAGATTCTCTTTGAGAGAATTGAAGTACTCCCAATGCCTTGTTAACATCTAATCCTCTAATAGCATCAACCATTAATCTTGTTTTGCGAGGCGAAGTTGGATTATTATTCAATTTTGCAACATAAAGAGTTTTTCTTTCTTCCTTGCGTGCCTGGGCACTTATGTGTTTTCTTGATCCCATTTCTTAATGCCGATTTTTATTTATTACCCTTATCTTTTTGACCTGCATGTCCACGGAAAATTCTTGTTGGAGCAAATTCTCCAAGTTTGTGCCCTACCATGTTTTCTGTAACATATACAGGGATAAATTTGTTTCCGTTATGCACAGCTATTGTTTGACCTACAAAATCAGGAGAAATCATAGATGCTCTTGACCATGTTTTAATAGTGGTCTTTTTGTTTTGTGCTTGTGCAGCTAAAACTCTTTTCTCTAACTTATAAAATATATAAGGTCCTTTTTTTAACGAACGACTCATCTCTTATCTATGATTTTAATTATTTCTTAGCTCTTTCAATTATATATTTACTTGAATGTTTCTTAGGTGCTCTTGTCTTATATCCCTTAGCTGGAATACCCTTCCTTGAACGTGGATGTCCTCCAGAAGCACGACCTTCACCTCCACCCATTGGGTGATCAACAGGGTTCATAACTACACCCCTATTTCTTGGTCTTCTTCCTAACCAACGAGAGCGACCTGCTTTTCCGGAAATTTCCAAGTTATGCTCAACATTAGATACTATTCCTATTGTAGCTTTACAAGACTGAAGAATCATTCTTGTTTCACCTGAAGGCATCTTAATGATTGCATACTTTCCATCTCTTGACATAAGCTGAGCATAAGAACCAGCACTACGCACTAATTTTGCTCCTTGTCCAGGACACAATTCTATATTATGAATCGTTGTACCAAATGGAATCTCGCTTAATAATAAAGTATTACCAATATCTGGGGTAACTCCAATACCTGACATTACTGTCTGACCAACTTTCAATCCGTGAGGGCAAACAATATAACGTTTTTCTCCGTCAGCATAGCAAACCAATGCTATACGTGCTGTACGATTAGGATCATATTCTATTGTTTTCACAACAGCAGGAATACCATCCTTTTCTCTACGAAAATCTATAAAACGATACAATTTCTTATGACCACCACCAATATAGCGCATAGTCATCTTACCTTGATTGTTTCTTCCTCCACTTTTTCTAACACCATATACCAAACTCTTCTCAGGCTTATTTGTAGTTATTTCTTCGAAAGAACTTACAACCTTAAAACGTTGTCCTGGTGTTGTTGGTTTCAATTTTTTTAAAGCCATCTATCTTATCCTTATTAAATATTGCTATAAAAATCTATTGTTTCTCCTTCTGAAAGGAATACAATTGCTTTTTTATAAGCTGATGTTCTACCTTCTATAAATCCAGCTTTTGTATAGCGAGACTTATTCTTTCCTTTGCAGTTGATAGTATTTACTCTTTCAACTTTAACATTATAAAAAGACTCAACTGCCTTTTTTATTTCAATCTTATTTGCACGCCTATCTACAACAAAACCAAAACGATTAGGGAACTTCTCTGTCGTTTTAGTCATTTTTTCTGTAATAATCGGCTTTACTATAATTTCCATCTCTTTTTCTCTTTCTTAAATGTTACTTCTCTGATTTTATCTCTGAATTAGCAAGCATATTTTCTAATTCCTTGAGTGATGTTTCAGAAAAAATCACATTGTTTGCATGCAACAAGCCGTATGTATTGATTGATTTTGCGTTAGTTATATCAACATTAGGAATGTTACGAGCTGACAAAATTACGAAATTATCTTGATTATTCAACACAAATAGTGATTTTTTTTCACCTAACTTCAAATTGCCCAATAGCTTGACCATATTTTTTGTTTTATGGTCTGGGAAATTAAAGTCTTCTATCACCATAAGCTTTTCCTCTTTTACTTTATATGACAAAGCAGAAAGACGAGCCAAACGTTTCACTTTCTTGTTTAACTTGAAAGAGTAATCTCTTGGTTTTGGTCCAAAAGCTCTACCTCCACCAACAATTGTAGGAGAATTTGTATCACCAGCTCTTGCTCCACCAGTACCCTTTTGACGTTTAAGTTTGCGCGTTGAGCCTGAAACTTCTGAACGTTCTTTTGATTTATGGGTTCCTTGACGTTGATTTGCAAGATATTGTTTTACATCTAACCAAATTGCATGGTCGTTTGGTTCTATGCCCAATAATGAATCACTAACAGATATTTTTCTGCCAGTATCATTTCCTTCTATATTATAAATGCTTAACTCCATCTCTCAAGTTTTAAAATTGCTCCTTTTGGACCTGGAACAGATCCTTTAACTAATACTAAATTCTTTTCTGCAATGATTTTCAAGATTTGAAGGTTTTGAACCTTAACTCTCTTTCCACCCATTCTGCCGGCCATTCTTAATCCCTTAAAAATTCTTGAAGGGTATGAAGAAGCTGCTATAGAACCTGGCGCACGTAATCTATCACATTGTCCACGAGTTGTACCTCCAACTCCATTGAAGTGATGACGTTTAACAACACCTTGGAATCCTTTTCCTTTAGAGATACCTATAACATCAACATATTCGCCTTCTGTAAAGATTGAGCATGTTAAAGTCTCTCCATATTTTTTCTTTGCATCATCTTCAAAACGTGTAAACTCTGAAAGGTGTTTCTTGCAAGTTGTGTTAGCTTTTACAAAGTGTCCTTTCATTGGTTTTGTACAATTCTTTTCCTTTGCTTCCTCAAAAGCTAACTGGATAGCACTGTATCCATCTTTTTCTACTGTCTTTACTTGTGTTACCACACAAGGACCAGCCTCAATAACTGTGCACGGTTGTTGTTTGCCGGAGGCATCATAAATGCTGGTCATTCCAATCTTTTTTCCAATTAAACCTGACATTCTCTTATTTTTATTTTTAATAATTACTCAGCTTGCACTCAAAGCATTGGCTGAGGCGTCTGATTAACCAACTATATTATCTCTATTGTAGTTAATCAGACTTTGATTTCAACTTCAACTCCACTTGGCAACTCTAATTTCATCAAAGCGTCAATTGTTTTAGCTGAAGTACTGTAAATATCCAACAATCTCTTGAAAGAGCTCAATTCAAATTGCTCTCTTGCTTTCTTATTAACGAAAGTTGAACGATTGACTGTGAAAATTTTCTTGTTAGTTGGCAATGGAATAGGTCCATTAACAACTGCACCTGTCAACTTTACAGTTTTTACGATCTTCTCAGCAGACTTATCTACTAAGTTATGATCGTATGACTTTAATTTAATTCTAATTCTTTGACTCACGTTACTTGTCTTTATATTAGTTTATTATTCGTCTTTTTTCAATACTTGCTCTGTTACATCTTTTGGTGCTTGTGCATAGTGTGAGAACTCCATTGTAGAGTTTGCTCTTCCTGATGTAATTGTTCTCAAAGCTGTAACATAACCAAACATTTGTGAAAGTGGCACCTTAGCTTTTACTGCTTGAATACCAACTTTTGCAGTAATGCTTTCCAAAATAGCTCTTCTGCGGTTCAAGTCTCCTGTTACCATACCAAGATATGTGTCTGGTGTTGTAACCTCTAAAGACATGATAGGCTCCATAAGAACTGGCTTACATTTTCTTGCAGCCTCTTTGAAACCAAGTTTTGCAGCCATTTCAAATGATAAAGCATCTGAATCCACTGGGTGATAAGAACCATCTATAATAGTAACTTTCATACTATCCATTGGAAAACCTGCTAAAACACCATTTTTCATTGCTTGCTTGAAACCTTTTTCTATTGAAGGAATAAATTCTTTTGGAATATTTCCTCCCTTAATTGCATTAACAAATTGCAATCCTTTGAAGTCTTTATCTGCTGGTTCAAGACGGAAGAGAACATCACCAAACTTACCACGACCACCAGTTTGTTTCTTATAAACCTCTCTGTGTTCGCAAGCTGTTGTGATGGCTTCACGATAAGCAACTTGTGGCTTACCTTGGTTGCACTCAACACCAAATTCTCTTCTCATACGATCAAGAATAATGTCTAAGTGTAATTCTCCCATACCCTTCATAATTGTTTGACCAGATGCTTCATCTGTTGCAACTTTCAATGTTGGATCTTCCTCAGTCAATTTCATTAAAGCATTATTGAATTTATCAACATCTGCTTGCTTCAATGGTTCTACTGCTATATTGATAACTGGCTCTGGGAATGTCATAGACTCCAATACTATTGGGTGGTCTTCATCACAAAGTGTGTTACCTGTCTTTATTTCCTTAAATCCTACAGCTGCACCAATATCACCTGCTTCAATCTCATCTAATGGATTTTGGTGATTAGCGTGCATTTGCATAATACGTGCTATTCTTTCTTTCTTGTCAGTAGATGCATTATATACATAAGAACCTGCTTTCAATGTTCCAGAATAAACACGAAAGAAACAGATCCTTCCAACATAAGGGTCTGTTGCTATCTTGAATGCTAAAGCACAAAATGGTGCTTTAACATCTATCATTCTGATTTCCTTATCACCTGTTTTGGGATTTGTTCCCTCTACATCTGGAACATCTGTTGGTGAAGGTAAGAAAGCTGTAATAGCATCCAAAAGATTTTGAACACCCTTATTCTTAAATGATGAACCACAAAGTATTGGAGTTATCTTTCTCGAACATGTTGCACGACGTATATAGTAAATCATTTCTTCCTCTGTGATAGAGTTTTCATCTTCCATATACTTTTCAAGAAGTTTGTCATCTTCTTCTACAACACCCTCAATAAGCTGTCTTCTGTACTGAGCAGCTATTTCTTTCAAATCATCTGGCATTGGTATTTCATACATTTTTGTACCTTTTGACTCTTCATCATACATCAATGCCTTATTTGTAATCAAATCAACAACACCTTTGAACATGTCCTCTTGTCCAATAGGTATTTGCAATGGAACAGGAATTGTTCCCAATCTCTCTTTTATTTGTTTTACTACATTAAAAAAGTCAGCACCTGAACGGTCCATCTTATTGACAAAAGCAATACGAGGCACGCCATATTTATCTGCTTGACGCCAAACAGTTTCACTCTGTGGCTCTACTCCTCCAACTGCACAGAACAAAGCAACAGCTCCATCTAATACACGCAAAGAACGCTCAACTTCAACTGTGAAGTCAACGTGTCCCGGAGTATCTATAATATTTATCTTGTACTTATTGTCATTATACTTCCAAAAAACTGTAGTTGCTGCAGAAGTAATGGTGATTCCTCTTTCCTGCTCTTCAACCATCCAGTCCATGGTTGCATCTCCATCATGTGTTTCTCCGATCTTATGGTTCTTACCTGTAAAATACAATATACGTTCTGTAGTTGTAGTTTTACCGGCATCAATATGAGCCATAATACCTATATTCCTTGTATATTTTAAATCTGGCATTTATTATCCTCTATATTATTTAATTCTAAAATGTGAGAATGCTTTATTAGCCTCTGCCATTCTGTGAATATCTTCTTTTCTCTTAAATGCAGAACCTTCTTCTTTATATGCAGCCATAATTTCACTTGCTAAACAAAGAGCCATTGTTTTCTCATTTCTTTTACGAGCAAATCCTATCAAGTTCTTCATTCCTATTGACTGCTTTCTATCTGGACGTATTTCTGTTGGAATTTGGAATGTTGCTCCTCCAATTCTACGTGAACGAACCTCAACATTTGGTGTTACATTTGATAAGGCTTTTTTCCACACTTCCAAACCATTCTCTTTTGTTCTATCGCTTACTATGTCTATTGCATCATAAAAAATAGTGTAAGCTATCGTTTTCTTTCCTTTCAGCATTATATTATTAACAAACTTTGTTACCAATACTTCGTTAAACTTTGGATCTGGAAGGATTATTCTCTTTTTTGGTGTTGCTTTTCTCATTTTATGGTAAAGCTATATTTATTATTCTATTCTATTTAATATGTATTACTTTGCTGCCTTTGGTCTCTTTGCACCATATTTACTACGTCTTTGCTTTCTTCCATCAACTCCTGCTGTATCCAAAGCTCCACGTATAATATGATAACGTACACCTGGCAAATCCTTTACTCTCCCTCCTCTAATCATTACAATAGAGTGCTCTTGTAAGTTGTGACCCTCTCCTGGAATGTATGCGTTTACTTCCTTTTGATTTGTTAAACGTACTCTGGCAACTTTACGCATTGCTGAGTTTGGCTTCTTTGGTGTTGTTGTATAAACTCTTGTGCAAACTCCTCTACGCTGTGGACAACTATCCAATGCTGGAGATTTACTCTTATACTCAATTTGTTTACGTCCTTTACGAACTAATTGTTGAATTGTTGGCATATCTTAATCTACAAAATTAATATATATCTGTTTTTCTAAATTCTTTTCCTTGCTAAATTTTGGGTTGCAAAGGTATAATTATTATCTAATATGACAAAATAAGAATGTTCTTTTACTCTCTTTTGTTCATTTTCCTTCTCTCAAACCACAGCTTTCTGAATCTACATAGCCACTTGTAATTATCAGAAACTAACCCTTTTGCATCCAACCCATTCTCTCTTATAGAATTTTAAGAAAGATAAACACTCAAAGGCTCACTCTATTGTTTTTGAGGGTGCAAAAATACAAAAAAAAACATTACTACCAAACTTTTCTCTATTTTTTTTAGCTTTTTGCATTTTTCTCTTTGTCATTTGAGATAATTTGTTTTACTTTGCACCTAATATTTAACCTAAAACACTTTAAGAAATATGAAAGACAAAAAATTTGAATGCGACGTATGCGGTTACACTTATGACCCAGAAATTGGAGATCCAAAGAATGGTATAATGCCAGGAACTCCTTTTGAAGAACTTCCTGATGATTGGGTTTGCCCAGTTTGTGGTGTGGCAAAATCTCATTTTAATGAAGTAAAATAATTGCAAAGCAATTACAAACTACACAAAAGAAAAAGGAGTAGCAAGCTACTCCTTTTTTTAGTGCCTATATATAATAAAGTATAATCTTGTTACTCATATTTTATTTATTTTATGTATAGTCCCTCATATAATTTGCAAATCACCAATACTCCTCCCAAAAGTGTATTTATCAATATATGTTACACCATTTGTTTTTAATACAGTACAATTACAAAAAGCAAACCAATCAATACTTGCAACACTATTTGGTATTGTTATCAAAGTTAAACACTTCTTTGCTTAATCTATGGCAAAAGCATAACAAAGTTTTGAATTGGCAAACAAAAGCAATAAAAAAACAAAGTTCTACCCCGCTAAAACAAAGAGACAAGAAATTCAAACAAAGATCTATTGATTATATAATGGGGTTATAGAGATTCTATAATGCCATTATATAACTTCTATAATGGCATTATATAGTTGCTATAATGGGGTTATAGCTCAACGCAAACAAAGATTGGGCAACTCAAAACAAAGAAAGAAAAGATTATTACTTGATTTGGCTACACCAAATCTTTGTTTTGTGTAAAGCTTATCTCTCTATCAGAAGAAATGATTATATTTGCAACTAAATACAACTGATTTTATGAGACACATTAAATACATTATATTTCTATTTTGTGTGATTGGCTTAGGCTCTTGTTCTCTTTTAAGAAACAAAACAAACACTTCACACAAACAAGACAGTGATTTAACAAGTTATTATAAATCTTGGCTTGGCACACGATACCTTGCCGGTGGCACAACAAAAGATGGGGTGGATTGCTCTGGATTTGTGCAAAACGTATATAAAGATGTATATGGCATAAACCTGCCAAGACGTAGTAGCGATATGGAAACAGTGGTCAATCCTGTTGATAGCCGCACAGATTTGCGTGAGGGAGATTTAGTGTTTTTCCAAAACAAAAGCGGACAAGTAAATCATGTTGGTATATACCTGCAACAAGATACTTTTGTTCATTCTTCCACTTCTAAAGGTGTTATGGTCTCAAATCTCAATGACAACTATTGGCGTGATGTGTATAAGCATGGTGGTCATCACCCCCAGATGCAAAACAAGAAAAGCAAACATTCAATCATAAAGACACCCGAAAAACAAACAAAACAAATAGCAAAGCAAAAAGAGATAAAACCTAAACAGAACTCTAACACCGATACCCAAAAGGATAATATAGAGTTTGACGTAGAGTTTTAGCTCTTTTACATTTTTTGTTGGTTATAAAAGCTGTGAGCTCTAACGCAAATCTACTATTTGAGCTTTGGGATATTTCTTTTTAGGGAAAACAAATGAATTAGCTGTTGTCTTAGCCTTAGCTTTGTAATTTGATATATTAAAAGAGACTATGTTACCACTATAATAATGCACTTCCATACTTGAAAGCCTATAAATGGAGCTATTGATTGCAAGTCTAACCTTTGAAATAGAGCTCTTGTGGTTTGGAGTCAGGTCAAGAATATAATTCACTCCTTGTTTGCGGATTAGTTTTGGGCGGAAATTCTTATTTGCATTGCTTATAAAGGTAGATATGTTAATCATATCATTGCCTGTTGCATCAATATCATTTATATTCACTTCATTTGTTTGAGGGTTATAGCTCCAAACGCTCTTGCCATCGCAATAAATGGTATTAGAAGCAAAAGAGGCAACATATTTTCCACCACTTAGCAACACACTACCCCTTTGAGCTTTTTTTTCTCCTTTGTTTATGGAAGAAAAAGAAAAACTCAATGGACTATCTTTACTTATTCTACTGGCTGCATTGGTGATTATACCTTGCGCTTTAGCATCTACTACTACTCCATTTTTCACTGTTCCTTGTCCAAAAGAACAAAAAGACAATAGTAAAGCAAATAAGGAATATATTGTGTTTAGAAATACACGCTTCATATTTATTTATATTTTTGAATGGTTTGTTTTTAGTTTGGCTTACCTAAATACTCTTTTAGGAATTCATCTAAAGCTACCTCATCTTTTATCAGTACATCACGAGCCTTGCTACCACTGAATGGTCCAACAATACCTGCTGCTTCCAATTGGTCCATTATTCTACCAGAACGAGCATAGCCCAAAGACATTTTGCGTTGAATGATTGATGTAGAGCCATGTTGCAATGATACAATAAGGTGTGCTGCCTCTTCAAACTTTTCATCAATCTGCTTAGGATCAAAATCCTTGTTTGGTTCAGAGTTTTCATCAATATATTCTGGTAACAAGAAGCACTCAGGATAACCTCTTTGTGAGCCAATAAAGTCTCCTATCTTTTCTATTTCTTCTGTATCCACCAAAGCACACTGAATACGCAAAAGCCCCATTGCTGTAGAGATAAGCATATCTCCCTTGCCTATGAGTTGGTCTGCTCCCTTAGAATCAAGAATAGTTCGTGAATCCACAACCGAAGAGACTTTGAAAGCTATACGAGCAGGGAAATTAGCCTTTATAATACCTGTGATAATATTTACAGAAGGACGTTGTGTGGCAATAATAAGGTGAATACCCACAGCACGAGCCAGCTGAGCAATACGAGCTATTGGCTGTTCTATTTCTTTGCCTGCTGTCATTATAAGGTCTGCAAATTCATCTATTACAAGCACAATGTATGGCATATAATGATGCCCCTGTTCCGGATTAAGACGGCGAGCACAGAATTTAGGATTATATTCTTTTATATTCTTGACTTGTGCACTTTGCAACAAATTGTAACGGCTGTCCATCTCTAAACACAGAGAATTAAGAGTGCGAACAACCTTGCGAGTGTCTGTAATAATTGGTTCCTCTGAGTCTGGCAATTTTGCAAGGTAATGCCTTTCTATCTTGTTATACAAAGACAATTCCACTTTCTTTGGATCCACCATCACAAATTTTAGTTCTGAAGGATGCTTTTTGTAAAGCAATGAAGTTATTATAGCATTTAATCCTACAGATTTTCCTTGTCCTGTTGCTCCTGCCATAAGTAAGTGAGGCATTTTTGCAAGGTCTGTTACGTAAGGTTCATTAGATATTGTCTTTCCTATGGCTATTGGCAACTCATACTTTGAGTTCTGGAACTCTGCAGAGTTAATCATTGAACGCATTGAGACAACCTGAGGATGTTCATTTGGCACCTCTATACCTATTGTTCCCTTGCCAGGTATTGGAGCAATAATTCTTATACCCAAAGCAGACAAAGACAAAGCAATATCATCTTCAAGATTTTTTATTTTTGAAATCCTTATACCCGGAGCAGGCACTATCTCATATAGAGTAACTGTCGGTCCAACTGTGGCAACAATCTTTGATATATCTATCTTATAGTTTTTCAGAGTATCTACTATTCTATTCTTATTTTTCAGCAATTCCTCAGAGCTAACCTCTTTATTCTTCAATTCATAATTGATAAGAAAATCTGTTGAAGGGAACTGATAGGTTGATAAGTCTTCATGCGGATCATAAGGCGTATCTATGGTATGATGAGCCATAGGTTGCTCCTGGGTTTCGACATCTTCTTCCATTCGTTCTTCATTTTCCATTCGTTCTTGAGTACCTTTTGGTTGTTCTATTTCAAAAGCCACATCTTGCTCTGCTTGTGGTTGCTCTTTCTTAGCCTCAGAAGGCATTTGCATTTGATATTCTGCAATAGGCTCCTCTTGAAAAGGATTTATACTTATATTTTGTAGTTCTTGAGGTTGTTGCTCTTGTGAAGCTGTTGTCTGTTGTCTTTGTTCTTGCTGTCTTATTTGAAAAGCAAGAAGTGCTGTTTTTTCTTCTTCCGTCAAGCCGTCATCATCTTTTTTCTTTGCATTCACCATATTGATTGTTGACAAAGAATCCACATTTTCTTCTTGTTGGTTACCTCCATAGTTATAGATATTAGGGGTAAAGGCAGATGCTGAAGATGCTTTTGCTTGTGTTTGGGGTATTTCTTGTTGAGGCTCTTGCTGAACTTGTGACTCTGGCTCTTGTTTTGCAACTTTTACTTTCTTTTGTTTTGGAGTACGATTGTTTATTGAGTTAGCAACAAAACTATATCTCACTCCAAACAAAAGCATTGGAGTAACAATAGTGAAGAAAAGCATAAATATAATAGCTCCCACCAATCCCACAACTCCATCAAGCCAAGAAGCAATGGATATACCAACAGTGCCAGCAAACTCTGTGAAGTTATCTAAATGAGCAAAGTAAATAATTAAACCAGTTAACGTAGAAATCCATAGCATAATAACAAGGGTTCTAAGTACCTTAAGAGCAAAACGACTAATATTGATTGCAAAGAGTTTTAGACCAATAATTGCAAATATAAATATGTAACCAAAAGAAGCTACACCAAATGTTCTCTCGATAAAAACAGAAGAGAGCCATGCACCAATAGCTCCTCCCCAATTAGCAGTGTCTTTATTGCCTTCTAAGACATCTGCAGGCGAAGACACTATATTATAATCTAAAGACCAAGACACAAAAAAAGATATGAACGAAAAAAATAAAAAGACAGATAGAAGAACAAAAAATGTTCCTATAACACGAGTAGTGATTTCACTATGAAAAGCCGCTGATATGTTTTTCAGCGGCTTTTCTTGTTTAGTGTTTTCCTTTATGTCTTTTGAAAAGCTATCTGTTTTCTTTTGCTTTTTCGTAATATGGTCTCCTTAATATCTATTAAATATCATCGTCACTTCCACCACCTTTACCGTAAGCCTTCTGTATCTCTGTCATCATTTCTTTAAAGTCGTCAGTAGTGATTTCTTCATATCCTGTTGGTAAAAGCATATCTGCCTCGCTAACCTTACCTTCTACAATTTCTGATACTGTGAAAGTAATCTTATATTTTTCTGCCTCAATAGGAAATTCAAATGGCATACCTTTCAATCCTGGATAGAAGTTAAGGTCTTCCTTTGGTCCCATTGCATCACACATCCAAATACTTTCTTTCTTCTCTGTACCATCATCTTCCTTAAATGTTACATTAACTTTCTTGCATGTTTTACCAGCAATAGTCTTTGTTTCATTTGTGACCTCGTAAGTAACATTTTTAAGGTCTTCATCTTTTATCTTTGACTTTATATACCACTTACCTGTTACTCCTTCCAATGGAACTTGAGAAAAATCAATAAGAGCATAAGCTGTTCTGCTTTCTGCATTTGTCAGAGTTGGCATTGAAAAGGTAAAAGACTCTTGTTGGTCAAAAACCTTAATTGAAAACTCTGTTGATGCTCCCTGGGGAACGTCGCCCTCCCATTTCATTGTATATTTTACTGTTCCACGAAATTTTCCTTGTTGTGCAAACAGTGTCATTGTCATAACAGACAATGCTAAAACCAAGCAAAATGATGTAATTACTTTCTTCATTTGTGTGTCTTTGTTTTTATGTGTTCTATAATTATTTATTTGTTTGAACGACAAAGATACTTCATTTTTCTTAAAATGAGCAGAAAAAGCAAACAAAAAATGAATATTTTCTCTATCTTTGCACTCCTTTATTAGTAATTTTAAGCAATAAAAATAACAAGTATGGATAGCTATTACAATAGAAATTACAACCCTTTTAAGAGTATTTATTTCGTCAGCGGAATATTGGTTACACTTTATTTTATTATGCAAATATTCCCTCCACTTTTTGTGTTGGACTCTACAACCATGAAACATTATGTTCTGGCTTTAGCCAATATAGGCAGTATTTGTTTCTTACTTTTTTACACAGCCAAAAAGCAACAAGGATCAATTCATAGAAGCATATTTGCAAACAAAATGAATTATGCTTTCCTACTCTTGATTGCTTTTATGATTGTATCAATGCTTCAATCAATGAACATTGTTGAAAGCATTGTTGTACTAAATCGTTGGCTAATTGTGTATATGACATTTGTATTTTTAGCCATTTTCTTAAATAAAAAGCCCTCTCTTATCAATCTTCTTGTAGGTTTAAACATTGCCGTAGCTCTTTTCAATGTGGCTTGGTGTATAATTGCATACTATTATTTAGGAGTAAATGTCAATCCAAGAAAAAACCTTTGGCTCAATGGTTTCTATGGTAACAAAAACATATTTGCTGTGGCTTTGCTTTTCAAATTACCACTTTTGTATTACGCTTTCTTGTTCAGAAAAAGAGTTGTAAAATGGTTAGGACTTGCTTTGGTTTATGGAGTTACTTTTTGTTTAGTCATTTTATCTGCAAGAGCTACATTCCTGGGACTGATTGAAAATTTAGTTATCATTGTTGCCTATGCACTATACTCTTTCTTCTATTTAAAAAAAGGGAAAGAAGTACTAACAAACTCTTTATGCATATTGATTTTTGCTCTTTGCGGATTTTTTGCTGGCAATGCCTTCATTAAATACAACTTCAACCAATACACTGCTCACAGTTATGTTGTCAAACAATTCACAGGACTAAATGAAGAATCTTATGCTGTTTCCACTCGCTTTAAATCTATCGAAGATGGCAACAGTAAAGGACGACTGAAGATTTGGCACAACACTTGGCATATAATAAAAGAAAAACCAATCCTTGGCTATGGAGTAGGCAATCACAAATTAGCAATAATGAAAGTAGAAGCTGCGCAAAAACCAGGCTACATTGTTTCTGACCATGCTCACAATGACTTTTTAGAAATGTGGAGTGAATTAGGTATATTTGGATTGATAGCTTATATTCTTTTGTATCTGTCTGCGTTTTGGCTGTTCATTAAAACCCAACTCAAACGTCATTTACCTGATAGCACTCGTTTTGCTTCGCTTATGGGAGCTATGATTTTAGTTTCTTACATCAATGACGCTTTGTTTAACTTTCCATTGGAAAGAGGGGATTGTCAAATGTATTTAGCTTTAGCCTTAGCTCTAATTCTCTTTGCTTACATAAAGACATATAAGAGAAACGAAACTCAGAATACTAAAAGATACATACTATATATAATTGCCATTGTTAGTATTCCTATAATAGTAATAGAAAGCCTTCACTACACAAGCTCAATAATGCAGAAAGCAAAGATTTTGCAAACAAACGGCGACACCACTATTTCTATTACTGGTGAAGAATGGGAGACTTATTTCCCCAAAATACCAAATATAGACGAGAACACTAACCCAATAGCCCTGACAATAGCAATGCGTTATGATAGAGATGGAGACAGAGTAAATGCTTTGCGCGTTGCACTTGCTGATAACTCCAATCCTTACTATGCACTCAAAGAATATAGAATTGCAAACTATTATTATAAGCTCAACAAATTAGATTCTTGTGCTCTATGGGCTAACAAATGTATTGTAATGAAACCTTTGTGTTATGAACCTGTAAGATTATTTTATTATATGCATTATCAACAAGGAGACTACAAAGGAGCTGTAAAAGTGGTAGAAAATTTCCTTTTGAGATATAAAAGTGAAGAAAAAGCATGGGTTGATCTTTTAAATGCAAAACAAAGATATGCATCATCTGAAGAAATATCAATCACTTGTGATTCAGCACTATATTACTTTCCAGACAACACTTCGTTTATTGCAATGAAGCAAAAAAGTAACGAAATAAAACGTTAAATAATCACAAAAAGCACTTTTTTATCGCCTATACAGAAAAAATGTGTAATTTTGCAGCTGTAAACAAAACGAATTGTTAAACCTTTAAAACAAAAAGTAAGATGAAAAAAGCAATGTTTTTATTAGCAGCTATTACATTAGCAACAGTATTTGCAGCTTGCGGAAGCAAGACTGAAACTCCAGCTGAAACAGCTACAGAGACTCCAATGGAAGAGACTATGACAGCTACAGCTACAGAGACTCCAGCACAAACTCCAGCTATGTAATTTTAGCTTAAGTTAGCTAATAAAGAGCAGTCCCGAGAAATTCCTGAGACTGCTTTTTTTATGTCCTTTTGTTTCCCAGCACTCTTTATTACCTATCGATAAATCTTTGTTTCAACATTTTCTTTCTTTGTTTTAACAGACTCAATCTTTGTTTTAGGACAGCAAAACAAAGATATATTTTCAAGCACAAAAACAAAAGAGCAATTCTTTGTCAGAATTGCTCTTTTGCTATCATTATTCTAATTAATCTTATTTATCAAGATTATTGCTAACTATTTAGTTATCGGCGGAACTTGTATGTAATTGTGCCTTTCTGCAATTCAGGTGCAGAAGGTAAGGCTGTAAAATTCGAGCTACTGGCTGCAACTTCACATTGATGCCAAAGAGATTTGTTATCTATTGTTGTACCTCTAGCTCCTGCAATAGCACGTGTTACTTGTCCTTCCTGATTAACCCATATTGTAACCACTATAGAGCCGACCTCATCTGTCTTGCGTGAAGGGTGAGGCAGAGATTTGCTACTTCTACCACTAAGAGCGAAAGAAGCTCCATAGCCACTTGAGCCGGTGCCACCTCTACCATTATTACCAGAACCAGAACCAATACCATCGCCAGAACCTATGCCTTGACCAGAACCTGTACCGCCTTTAACTTTTCCCTTTGAGAACAAGGCTGCTGGGACATCATTTTCTTTTGGTGTTGTTTTTGGTGTTAGCGTTGGTTTTGAGTTCCTATATTTCGAAGAAGAGATTGTACTCTCTTCGTCATTTGACGTTACAGCATTCTCTTGTGCCTCTGAGATATCATGAATAGAATTTTCTCCACTTGCACCGCCTTCTTGCCCTGGTGAAGCATTGCCTACATCAGTCAAAGAACCCACATCCATAAGTATACCTCTTTCTGCTGGTGGTGGTACTTGATATTTTAGTCCAATAAAAAACAGCAATACCACTACAAGTGCATGAAAAACCACCGTAACTGCTATACTTATTAGACTTCTTTTCTTATTTCTATCCACTAAATCCATATTCCACTCTATGCAAAAAGGGTTATTTCTGTTCAGTTGCAAGAATAACTTTATGCTTTTGTGCTGTCTTTACATTTATTTGATTAACCGCGTCTATAACTGTAACCACATATTGCACAGGAACACTTTTGTCTGCATGTAATTTAACTATTCCATTTTGAACACCGCCTAAATAATTCTCTATTGCAGGCACAAGCTCACTCTGAGGAGTAGGCTGATTTTCTACAAAGTAATTATTCTTTGCATCAATAGAAACAGTAACATTTTGTTTTGCCATAGTCTGTCCAGAAGAACTTTTTGGCAACAAAAGCTTTATTGCATTAGGGCTTATCATTGTAGAAGTGAGCATAAAAAAGATAAGCAACAAGAAAACCAAGTCGCTCATTGAAGCCGAATTAAAGTTAGGGTTTATCTTATTTCTACTTTCAATCATTACTATTTTTTATTATGCTGGTTCATGTAAAAGATCCATAAATTCCATTGTACGAGCTTCAAGCACAAAGACAATCTTATTTATCTTTGCCACCAAAATGCTGTAAAGAAATCCACAAACTATACCAACTATCAAACCTCCAACTGTTGTAATCATGGCTTCATAAATACCATTTGAAAGAATTGTGATATCTATATTATTACCTGCATTAGCCATATCAAAGAAGGCTCTTACCATACCAGTAACTGTGCCAAGGAAACCCAAAGAAGGTCCAACACCTGCAATAGTTCCAACGATAGAAACCCCGTTTTCCAAACGAGCAACTTCAAGTTTGCCTACATTTTCAACAGCTTGGTTTATATCATTAAGCGGGCGTCCTATACGTGCAAGTCCTTTAGCAATCATCCTTCCAATAGGAGTTATATTAGCTGCAGCAAGGTTTTTTGCTCCTTGTAAATCTCCATTATGGACAAAATTCTTAATATTATTTATAAAATTGTCATCTTCCTTAGCTGCCTTGTTCAATGCAAGATATCTGTCTACAAATATATAGACTGCAACTATAGAAAGTATAGCTAAGACAATCATTATCCAACCACCCTTAACAGCAAGGTCAAAGATGTTTAGTGTCTTCTGTGTTACGGCTGGTGCAGAAGTAGATGCTACTTCTGTTGCCGTCTGTGTTACTTGTAAAAGAATGTTTAAAAGCATTTTTTAGTCCGAATTTTATTAGTTTAATATTACTTTTTCCGTTTGAACGCTACTACCAGCGTATATCTTAACAAGAAAAACACCTTTCTTGTGCTTATCTAATGTATAACTTTGTGGCAAAGTATCTGAAACAAATATTCTTTCTCCTAAAGCATTATATATTTCTATCTTTGTTACCTTTTGTGCATCTGAACTTTTAAAATAAAGGGTACCATCTGTTGGATTAGGATAAATAGTTACTTTATCTATAGTATTACCCTCTACATCTTCTAAAGAAGAAGGTGGTGTAATGAACAAATAATCTCCTGACCAATCACTATAAATTGTAACCCCAAGAGTATCTATACAAATTGCTCTTATTCTAAGTTTATACCTCTGTTGAGGGATTAAACCTATTGGAGTAAATAGGGCACTAGTAATTATTGTTCCATTATCAGGGAAAGTCTCATTATACTTCACAAAACAAACCTCCCATTTATTTTGAGTCATTGAACCTGGAATCCATGTAATTTTAGCATAAGTAGAGCCTATTAATGCAGCATTTATAGTACTTACTGGAGCACAAGCTGGAGCACGTGTTGTAAAAGTTTGAATTATAGACCAATCACTATACTCTGTATCACACACAGCACGCACAAAAAGAGAATACGAGTGATTACCTATCAAATTATTTATTTGTACACTATCTCTTTCTGTTAATTGCAAAGTTCCTTCACCAGGTGTATGACCTGCAAAACCATAATCTATTTGCCATTTTGTTTGTCCTATACTAGGAGTAAATTTAACAATAGCACTTGTTGTTTGAATATCACTAATGGAAACATTATATGGAGCAGTTTCACAAGCTCTTACTGTTGTAAAAGTAAATATAGGAGAATAAATAGTATCCAAATTAGTATTCAAATACTTTACAACAAGCACAGCCCTTGCATAATATGTGCTACCTGATTGCAAAGCAGAAATAGGTGTCGTCCAAATATATGGGTATGTACTTGGAGTTGTTGAGTTATATATTACTGTACCTTGTCCTAAGATAGGTTCTGTATATGCATTTGAATAGATTATTCCTTTTTTTGATAGTAAATCTACATCATTGATTGCATTTATGCTTGAATTTATTGTTGCTGTATAAAGTCCTATATTTGTTACACTATCTACTCTAAAAGAAGGAGTAATACGATCTGTAACATAAACACTCATAGGAGCTGAAAAAATAGTATCTACCATTGTTCCACTACCTTTTTTAGCATAAGCACGTACATAATATTGTTTCCCTGAAGCCATATACTGATTTGCTGCTGAAGGGAAAGTTGAAAAAGGTGTATTCTCTAAACATGAAGGTGCTGCTTGTTTTATTTTTGCTCCAGTTTGTCTTGTTGGCATTGGCAAAGTATCCCAAATAAAACCTACACCATTTATTGTCCAACCTCCTTTATCTGTAACAACTCCTGTCATTACAGCAGTATAATAAGTAGAATCATGAGTCTCTACCATACTTATTGTTGGTTGGGCTTTCAACTGCTCAAAAGATACCACTGTAAGCAAACAAATTAAACACAATAGGACTTTTCTCATACTCTGTTTATATATTTATGGTTTATTATTTTTGCAACGTTGTCATTTAAACGGCAAATGTACAAAAAAATTTTAAATCCATTGTGATAATGACACAAAAAAACACCTTACAAAAGAAAAATGAAAAAAATATCACAAAAAACTTGCTGTTAAGAAAAATTGTTGTACCTTTGCACTCGCTTTTTGAGACAGAGAGCTAGCCTCCTTAGCTCAGTTGGTTAGAGCACATGACTGTTAATCATGGGGTCTTAGGTTCAAGTCCTAAAGGGGGCGCAATAAAATTAAGAAGAGAGAGTAAGCAAAAATTACTCTCTCTTTTCATATAAACACAGAAGCCTTTTTGGGTTCAATGAAAGTAGTTGGTTTTTCTTTTGTACGAAATGCTATAAAGTTTGACTATCCTATAGTACAAGCCATTTGTTCTGTGCTTCCACTTTGCGAAGAATTTTACATTGCTGTTGGCAAGAGCGAAGATGACACTTTGGATCTTATCCATACTATCTATTCGCCAAAGATACATATCATAGAAACGATTTGGGATAACTCTTTAAGAGAGGGTGGCAGAGTACTTGCTCAACAAACAGATATTGCACTCTCTTTTTTGCCAAAAGATACTACTTGGGCTTTTTATATTCAAGCCGATGAAGTAATGCATGAGAAATATATTCCAATTGTGAGAGCTGCTATGGAAAAATATTGCAATACAAAAGAAGTGGAAGGTCTGTTATTTAACTACACACACTTTTATGGCTCTTATGATTACATTGGTTCTTCAAGACGTTGGTATAAAAAAGAAATACGTATAGTCAGACCTCAGCAAGGATTGCACTCATACAAAGATGCTCAAGGCTTTCGCATAAACAATCGCAAAATAAGAGTAAAACCAATAAATGCTTTTATCTATCACTATGGTTGGGTTAAATCACCTTCATATCAACAAGAAAAACAAAAATATTTTCACTCTCTTTGGCATAATGAACAATGGATTAAAGAGAATATAAACACTTGCGAAACTGAATTTGATTATAGTAAAATAGATGCTTTAACTCTTTTTGGAGCAACACACCCAAAATACATGCAAGAAAAAATAGCACAGCAAAATTGGACTTTTAGTTTTGATCCAACAAAAAAGCATTTCTCTGTAAAAGCAAGATTTCTAAATTTTATTGAGAAATGTTTTGGTTGGAGAATTGGAGAATATAAGAATTACAAGACAATATAACTATACACAATTTAAAACAATGAAGAATTTCGTAGAAGAATTACGTTGGCGCGGTATGATTCACAATATTATGCCTGGAGCTGAAGAACAAATAGCAAAAGGAATGGCAACTGGTTATGTTGGCATTGACCCAACAGCCGATAGTTTACACATAGGACACTTGGTTGGTGTAATGATGCTTACTCATTTTCAGCAGTGTGGCAATCGTCCTTTAGTTGTTTTGGGAGGAGCAACAGGTATGATTGGAGATCCTTCTTTCAAAAGTGAAGAAAGAAAACTTCTTTCCATTGAACAAATAAAACACAACCAGGATTACATTCAGAAACAACTCTCAAAATTCCTTGATTTCTCTTCTAATAAGCCTAATGGTGCTTTGATATTAAACAATTATGATTGGACAAAGGAATTGTCTTTTATTGATTTCATTCGTGATATTGGAAAACATATCACTGTTAATTATATGATGGCAAAAGACAGCGTTAAGAAAAGAATGGAAACAGGTATTTCTTTTACAGAATTTTCTTATCAGTTGTTACAAGGCTATGATTTTCTTCATTTATATAAAGAGTATGATTGTCGTTTACAAATGGGTGGAAGCGATCAATGGGGTAATATCACAACCGGCACAGAGCTAATTCGCCGTATGGAAAATGGTGAAGCTTATGCCTTGACTTGTCCGCTTATTACAAAGGCTGATGGCAAAAAATTCGGCAAAACAGAAAAAGGGAATGTATGGTTAGATCCTCAACGGACATCTCCTTACACTTTCTATCAGTTTTGGCTCAACACATCTGACGAAGATGCAAAGAAATTTATAAGAATATTTACTCTTCACACTCAAGAAGAAATACAAGCCTTAGAAACACAGCACGAGAGCGCACCACACTTACGTTTATTGCAAAAAGAATTAGCAAAAGAACTCACAATAAGAGTTCATTCTAAAAGAGACTTAGATTCAAGTCTAAAAGCCTCTGAAATACTCTTTGGCAAAGGTGCTATAGATGATTTAAAATCTCTTGATGAGCAAACTTTATTAGCTGTGTTTGATGGAGTTCCTATGTTTGAAGTAAACAAAGATACTATCGGTACTCAAACTGATATAATAGATTTACTGACAGAAAAGACTCAAATACTCTCTTCAAAGGGTGAAGCTCGCAGAGCATTAAAAGAAAACTCACTATCAATAAATAAAGAAAAGATTAATGACAAGACAACTCTCTCTCAAGAGAACTTGTTAAATGGAAAATACATTCTTGTTCAAAGAGGTAAGAAAAATTACTATCTTATTGTTGCTAAAGACTAAGACACATTGTAATTATTATTTGATTTCAAGGTTTTGTTTCTTTAATTCAGAAATTTGTTTCTTGATTACAGAACTATGAAATCAAATAATAATTCCTACATCTAAAGAAGTAACTTAATACATTCTTTTAGAGAATCTTCCCAATGAGGTATCTCTATTTGCAAAAAGTCTTTCAATGGTTGCTTATCCAAAACAGAATATGCAGGTCTTTGAGCAGGGGTTGGGTATTGAGAAGTCAGTATTGGATTAACTTTACAATTTCTACCTCCTATCTCCATTACTTTCTTTGCAAAGTCATACCAAGAGCAAACACCTTCATTTGTGTAATGTAATATTTGCTTTTGTGGCTCTGAGAATTTATCCACAGCTTTCATTATAGCAAGGGCTAAATCTGTTGCAAAGGTTGGTGAGCCTATTTGGTCATAAACCACATTTAGACTTTCCTTTTCTGCTCCCAATTGAAGCATTGTCTTGGCAAAATTATTGCCTGTTTCAGAGTAAAGCCAAGCTGTGCGTATAATAATATATGAATACGCATTAAAAATAACATTCTTTTCCCCTTCAAGTTTAGTCTTTCCATACACGGAAACCGGATTTTTATCCGTATCCAAAGGAGAAAGAGGAGTATTTTTCTTACCTGAGAAAACATAATCAGTAGAAATATGAACCAAATGAATATTCCTTTTTGCAGCCTCAATAGACAAATATAAAGGAGCTAATGAATTGAGTTTCCCGGCCAATTCCGCATCACTTTCTGCCTTATCAACAGCAGTATAAGCAGCACAATTAACTATAGCAAACACATTGTGTTTATCCAATAAACAACTCACTGCTTCTTGAGAAGTGATATCTAATTCTTCTCTGTCAGTAAATATAAAGTTATACTTGGAATAATTTGAGTGTATTTTGTTAATGGCTGAACCTAACTGTCCATTAGCTCCTGTAATTAAAATTGTCTTCATTATCTAATCCCAATTCCTTCGTAATGAAAGCCCATAGCTTTTAATTCATTACCATCATAAATATTTCTTCCATCAAGCAATACTAACTCTTTCATATTTTCTTTTACTCTTTTCCAATCTGGCAAACGAAATTCTTTCCATTCTGTTAGCAAAAGCAAAGCATCTGCACCTTGGGTTACCTCATACTCATCTTTGCAATAAGTAACATTTTGCAAATCTGGCAAACGTCTTTTTGTTTCTTCCATTGCAATAGGATCATAAACTCTAATTTTGCAACCTGCTGAAGAAAAGGCTTTCAATAAATACAAAGAAGGAGCTTCACGCATATCATCTGTTTCCGGTTTGAAAGAAAGTCCCCAAAAAGCTATTGTTTTATTCTTAAGATCTGGACAAATAGCCTTCATCTTACTATACAAAATAAGTTTTTGCTCTTCATTGGCCTGCTCAACAGCCTTAACAACTTTTAATTCTATTCCATTTTCTTCGGCTGTCCTAAACAAAGCCTTAACATCTTTTGGAAAGCAAGAACCACCATAACCTATACCTGAATAAAGGAACTTGCTACCAATTCTTGTATCTGAACCTATACCTTTTCTAACATTTGAAACATTAGCTCCAACCTTATCACAAAGGTTTGCTATTTCATTCATAAAACTAATTCTTGTAGCAAGCATTGCATTGGCCGCGTACTTTGTCATTTCAGCAGAAGGTACATCCATATAAATAACGTTGTGTCCATTTAGTGTGAAAGGTTTATATAATTTTGCCATGAGCTCTTGAGCTTTTTGGCTTTCAATTCCAACTACTATTCTATCTGGAAACAAGAAGTCCTTTACAGCATTGCCTTCTTTAAGAAATTCGGGATTAGAAGCTATATCAAATTCTATGTTTTTACCAAGTTTTTCCAATTCAACATTTATGGCATTCTTTACCTTTTGAGCTGTTCCAACTGGAACCGTACTTTTTGTAACCACAAGGATATAGTGATTTATATTTTGTCCTATTGTTCTTGCTACTTCAAGCACATATTGCAAATCTGCACTTCCATCTTCATCTGGAGGGGTTCCAACGGCAGAAAAAACTATATCTGTGTTTTCAAGATTATCTGCAAGAGAAGTAGAAAATGAAAGTCTGCCTTTTGCCATATTTTTAACTATTAGCTCATCTAATCCCGGTTCATAAATTGGAGAAATTCCTTTTTTAAGGTTATTAATTTTCTCTTTATTTACGTCTATACAAGTAACATCAACACCCATTTCTGCGAAACAAGTGCCGGTTACTAAACCTACATAACCTGTACCTACAATTGCTACTTTCATATTCTTTTTTTGTTTTAGTGTGTTTTATTTATAACTTTCCGCTTATCCAGCGAATTAAATCATTTCCATTTGCATAAATCAATAAAGCAAACAATATTATCATTCCAACCCATTGAGCTCTTTCCAAAAATTTATCACCAGGCTTTTTACCTGTAATCATTTCCCAAAGTGTGAAAAGCACATAACCTCCGTCCAAAGCTGGTATTGGCAACACATTCATAAAAGCCAAGATTATCGACAAAAAAGCTGTCATATACCAAAACAATTGCCAATTCCAAACTTCTGGGAAAAGAGATCCAATAGAGCCAAAGCCTCCAAGTTGTGAAGCACCTTCTTTTGAAAAAACATATTTAAACTGCTTTACATAATTAACCAAAGTCTCTGTGCCTTGTGATATACCTTTAGGTAAAGACTCAAAGAATCCATATTCAATCTTCTTTGTTTTATATACTTCATAAGGAGTTTTTGCCATTGCTCCTATCTTTCCATTTGCATCAAGAGTGAATGAACAAATTTGATATTTGTTATTTCTGTAATATCCTATTGTAATTGGCTTTGATTTAAACTGAGCTATTTGAATCACAAAGTCAGTAAATGTTGGAGTAGAAATACCATTGATAGAAACAATACTATCTCCTGATTTCATTCCATTTTTTTCTGCCTTTGAACCAAGGGCAAAAGAATTTATCACAAAAGGAGTGCGAGGCTGAGCAAATTGTTTTTCACCTGCAGCTATAACTTGTTTTGTAAAATCACGTGGAAGTGCTATTTTCATAATAGTATCCCCTCTTTTTATAGTACAAGAGTTGGCTCCGTCTAACAGCAAGCCTTGAACCACATCACTCATTTCTTTAACTGGGTGAGCATTCACAGCAATTATTTTATCTCCATTCTTGAATCCATTTTGCAATACCACATTGGCATAATCATAGCCCATTGTAACATTTTGTATAGGCAAAGTTTCTTCTCCCCAATGAAAAAGCATAAGAGAAAATATAACCAATGCTCCAACAAAGTTCATAAGCACTCCACCCATAACAATAAGTAAACGTTGCCAAGCTGGCTTTGATCTATATTCCCAAGGGTGAACTTCTTTTGAGAGTTTGTCTGCTGTGCGGTTGTTCTCATCTATCATACCATTGATTGCACAATAACCTCCAAGTGGCAACCAACCTATTCCCCATGTTGTGTGAGTTTCATCTTCCTTGTAACATTCAGGGTCTTTTGTTGAAAAGAAAGCTATTTGCCATTTGCCATTTACTTTCTTTGCCTTGAAAAGAGAAAATCCCGGATTAAAGAAAAGATAGAACTTATCCACTCTCACTTTAAATAGTCTTGCAAATAGATAATGTCCAAGCTCATGGATAAAAACCAGAAAGGATAATGATATTACTAAAGCTAAAATCTTCATTGTGTGTCTTTATTTTTTAATTTGTTATTTAAGTAATTTGTCCCTCATGCTTTGTCTAACCAAAGCATCCGTCTCTAAAAATGTATTAACGTCAGCCTGTGGCTCAAAAGTATATTTATCCATAGCACCTTCTATATACATAGGTATGTCAAGGAAGTTTATTTTCCCTTTCAAAAAAGCCTCAACAGCTATCTCATTAGCTGAATTCATGATTGTAGGCATATTCCCTCCTTTTTCCAAAGCCTTATAAGCTAAATTAAGACATGGAAAAGTTTGCGTGTCTGGCTTTTCAAAAGTAAGACTTGGCATAGAAAATATATCTAATCTTGGAAGCTCTGAAGCCACTCTCATAGGATAAAGCAAAGCATATTGAATAGGCAAACGCATATCTGGCATAGCCATTTGAGCTTTTATACTGCCATCTTCAAACTCCACCATTGAATGAACTATACTTTGAGAATGAATAACAGCACTAATATCTTTTGAATCTACATCAAAGAGCCAATGAGCCTCTATCACCTCTAAGCCTTTATTCATCAGAGTTGCGCTATCTATTGTTACTTTATTACCCATTTGCCAATTAGGGTTGCTAAGAGCCATTTGAGGAGTAATATTTGCTAATTCGTCTTTTTTCTTATGTAAGAATGGACCACCAGAAGCAGTAAGTAAAATAGTCTTTATATTATTCATCATCTCACCTTGCAAGCACTGAAAGATTGCACTGTGCTCTGAATCCACTGGTATTATTGGTACTCCTACCTCTTTGGCTTTTTTAGTTATCACACTGCCAGCCACAACAAGAGTTTCTTTATTTGAAAGGGCTATTATCTTTTTTGATTCTATAGCTTTAAGCGTTGGTTGCAAACCAGCGAAACCAACAACTGCCATAAGCACAATATCAATTGTTGACATTTGAACAACATCACACAAACTGCTCTGCCCAGCAAACACCTTTATATCATAAGGGTCTAAAGCCTCAAAAACCTTCCCATAAAGTTCTTTATTGACAATAACAACTGTGTTTGGTTTAAACCTTATGGCTTGCTCAATCAAAAGATCTGCATTGTTGTTTGCTGACAGAACTTCCACGCAAAGAGTATTGCTATTTCTTGCAATTACATCAAGAGCCTGAGTCCCTATTGAACCAGTTGAACCAATAACAGCTATTCTTCTTTTATTTTCTATATTGTCTTTCCCCACTTGTTAATCTTTTTATCCTAACGCAAATATTTACTCCACATAAGTTTCTCCCTTATTGCAGAAAAAAAACTTTGGTTGTTCATTCTTATTAGCTTGACTGATGTCTTAGCTTTTCTGAGTGTGCATTCAAAAGGTACCTGCCGTTCATAGCTCAGTGAGTCTATTGAAAGCAGAACATGACTATCAAAATCTGTTACTTTTAGTTTGATAACAGAAGAATCTGCCACCACCAATGGTCTTGTGGTAAGGTTATGTGGGCATATTGGAGTCAAACAAAAACACTGACTTTTGGGAGAAATGATTGGTCCTCCTGCACTCATATTATAAGCTGTTGAACCAGTAGGAGTGGCTATTATTATTCCGTCTGCAGTGTATGTGGCCAAAAATTCATCATCTATATACACTGAAATATCTAATAGATGCCCTGCCATTGCGCAGCGAAGTGTTACCTCATTCAATGCATAGTCATTATTTATATTCAAAAGAGAATGTTGCTCTATATCAAAATTGCCTTTCTCTATCTCTGACATAAGATTAGATACTTCTGGACGAGACACAGAAGTAAGGAAACCAAGATGTCCAATATTCACTCCAAGAATTGCCACATCTGTATCAAGTACCAAAGGCAAACAATCCAACAAAGTACCATCACCTCCCAAAGACAAAAGAATATCACACTCTGAACACAAATCGTTGTTTGTATTAAACGTCTTGACCTGCTTAGAAAAAGTAATTTTATCTTTTATAGCCTCATAGAAAGCAGAATAAATAAGCAGCCTTTGATTGCTTTGTTCAATATCTTTAATAAGTGACTGAACATAAGATAAGTCTTGATTGTTTATCTTTCTTCCAAATAGAGCTACTCTTTGCATATTTTGTTTAGTCTTGGTTATTTATTCCTTGACATTTAGAGAAAACACATTCCTCACATGAAGACAATTCGCCATTCAAGCGTCTCTTTATCATGTCTTGAAGTGCTTGATTAAGCTCTGTAATAGATGACTTGCTCAAAACATCATAGCAGAAAGCATACATAAGCAACATTCGTGCAGAACGAGGAGTGATACCTCTTTGACGCATATAATAAAGAGCATTTTCATCAAGCTGTCCTATTGTTGCACCATGAGAACACTTAACATCATCATTATATATCTCTAAGAAAGGTTTTGTATTCACCTGTGCTTTGTCTGTAAGCAATATATTGTTATTAGATTGCATTGCAATGGTTTCTTTGGCATATTCTTTTACATATATATGTCCTAAGAAATTAGCCATAGCACTATCATCAAGTATTCCCTTATATAATTGGTGGCTTGTACAATAAGGAAAGTTATGATAGACACTCACACTATTATCCACCTTCTGTTCTCTATCCACAAGATACAAACCATTAAGGCTTGCCTCTGAATGATTGCCTTCAAAGAAAACATTGAGTTTGTTTTGAATATTTCCACCGTTTAATGAGAGCCAAAAAGTCGTTAAATGAGCATTGTCTTCCATTCTAAACTCAGTGTCTGTTGAAATAGAAGAGGCATTATTTATATTTTCCATTTTATAGTACTCCAATTCAGACTCAGAGGACATATAAACACTTATCCGACTCTGTGTTTGAAAAGGATTAGCATTCACAGTGTCATCACAACATATTAGTCGTGCGCTACTGCCTTTGCCCATAATGACTATATTTCTTGAAAAACTGCTCTGTGCTTCCCTGCCACTTATCACATTTACCATTTGTAGTGGTGAGGAAACTTTTATGCCATCCTTTATATATATGAATACTCCATCTTCACCATTGTTTATACTTTCTTGCAAAGCAATTGCGTTTTGCTCAAGCAATGAAGAATAAGTCTCAAAAGCCTCTTTGATTGAAAGGATTACAATACCTCCCTGCACCAAGGCTTTGTAGCAGCCATTATTCTCAAAACAACCGTCATAGCGGTTTATCTTTACCGTTTTGAGATTTGGTATTGCGCAATGTATATTTATTTTCTCAGCCATTCGTAACCCTTTTCTTCAAGTTCTTTTGCTAAATTCTTATCTCCTGTCTTGACAATTTTTCCCTCATAAAGCACATGCACAAAGTCAGGCACAATATAATCTAAAAGCCTTTGGTAATGTGTTATGAGAACTGTTGAAGTCTCTTTATTTTGCAACTGATTTACTCCTGAGGCAACAATACGCAAGGCATCTATATCCAAACCTGAGTCTGTTTCATCAAGAATTGAAAGAGTTGGACGCAGCATTGCCATTTGGAAAATCTCCATTTTCTTCTTCTCACCCCCTGAAAAACCTTCATTAACTGAACGATTAACAAGTGAAGAAGTAAGTTCCACAACCTGCTTTGCATAATTCATTCTGTCAATGAACTCTTTTGCTCCAATAGGATCAAGACCACGATATTTTCTTTGTTCATTAACGGCTGTGCGAATGAAGTTTGAAATACTCACTCCAGGTATTTCAACTGGATATTGAAAACCTATGAAGACTCCTTCTGCTGCTCTTGCCTCCACAGGCATAGAAAGCAAATCCTTGCCATTGAGAAGTATTTCTCCTTTTTCAACAGTGAAAGCTTCATTTCCTGCAATCACAGAAGCCAAAGTACTTTTACCGTTTCCGTTTGGTCCCATAATGGCATGCACCTCACCTTTGTTAATTGTAAGATTAACACCTTTAAGTATTTCTTTGCCCTTTATAGACGCATAAAGGTTCTTTATTTCCAATAATGCCATAATATGATGTGTTTCTACTTTATTTATAGAGCGCAAAGATACAAAAAAATACAATCAAACTTGATTATATTTTCTCCAAACAAAGAAAGAGAATTTTCTTTCTTTGTTCCATTTACATTATATTCCGGTACATTTTATGAAGATATTCCGGTATATCTTTATAACATATACCGGTATATCTTGTGAAAATGTTGCGCAATATCTTTGTAATATATACCGGTATATCTTGGAATTATATTGCGCAATATCTTAGAAACATATTCCGGTATATCTTGGAATTAAAACAAAGAAAGAGTAAATTATTTCTTGCTTTTACCAATCAAAATCAAAGAAAGCTATTTGTTTTTCAGTTTCTCTATAATATCTCTTAGTTCTGCAGCCTCCTTATAGTTTTCATTTTCTATGGCATCTCTAAGCATTGATTCTAATTGTGCTAAATCCGTATTAGGAGATTTTGTTTGAATTGGCTTTGATACAGAAAATCCCACTTGAGATAAAAGTTCCTCATAAGTATATATAGGAGCTGAGAACTTTATGGCCAAAATCATTGCATCAGAAAGTCGAGCCTCAAAACTCATTTGGTCTTGGCCACACTTGCAAACAATGGTTGCATAAAATATTCCCTCATAAAACCTATACACAACAACTTGTAAAATCTCTATCTTATAATAAGACAAAATCATATAGCACAAGTCTTGGAGTAATGGTCTCTTTTGTTTTAGTTTATCAATGCTCACACTCAAAGCCTGAGCCTCACAATCACTGATTGTAAAACTTAATGCCCTATCCCCTTGCTTTTCTTTTAGTACAACAGAGTAACAAGCTGTTTGTCCAAAGGGCTCAATACTCTGCAAGAGAAGTTCTATTTTTTTCTCTAAGTTTTTATCTTCCATATTCAAAAAAATGGATTTTGATGAATGCAAAAATACACAATAAAAAGAAATTGCAACAAAAAAAGCCTTGTTTTGATAGATTTTTATAACTTTGCAAGTCTAATGAATAGTTCTTTAGAGGCTAAAAAGACACGAATTTACACGTTAAAACAAACATTTGTTCTATGAAAAAGACATTACCCTTAGCAGCCTTGGTACTTTTAACACCTGCTGCTTTATTTGCTTCTGAGGCAGATTTGAAAATACCTCAAAGCATTCACAATTTTGGAATCCTACACATTGGATTCATAATTACAATTCTTGGACTTTGTTTCGGATTGTATCATTTTATTAAGACCAAAAAGCTTCCTGTTCACCGTTCTATGAGTGATATAGCGGCGGTTATTTATCGCACTTGTCAGACTTATTTGAAACAACAAGGGAGATTTCTTGCCTTGTTGTTTTTGTTTATAGGGGTGGCTGTAGCTTTATACTTTGGCTTTTTGGCTGCTAATCCTATGGGCATAGGTGGAGTGTTGCTAATTTTGCTTTGGACGGTTATTGGCATCATGGGCTCTTATTCTGTTGCTTATTATGGTATCAGAATAAACACTCTTGCAAATGCTCGCATGGCGTTTGCCTCTTTAAAACGCAAACCTTTGGAATTGCTGAATATTCCTTTGAACGCTGGCATGAGTATTGGAGTTGTATTAGTGTGTGTGGAGTTGTTTCTGATGCTTGTTATACTCTTGTTGATGCCAGCAGACTTAGCAGGAAGTTGTTTCATTGGTTTTGCCATTGGAGAAAGTCTTGGAGCTTCAGCTCTTAGAATTGCAGGAGGTATATTTACAAAGATTGCCGATATTGGTTCAGACCTTATGAAAGTTGTTTTCAAAATTGGTGAAGATGACCCAAGGAATCCTGGTGTAATTGCTGATTGTACTGGTGATAATGCAGGCGATAGCGTTGGACCAACAGCCGATGGATTTGAAACTTACGGTGTAACGGGTGTTGCTCTTATTTCTTTTATTCTTTTAGCTATTAGAGACACTGACGTGCAAAAAGAATTGCTTATTTGGATATTCTCAATGCGTATTCTTATGGTGGTAACTTCTGTATTTGCTTTTTGGATTAATAAGTTTATAAGCAAACAAAAATACAGCAAAGCTGATGATTTAGACTTTGAAAAGCCTCTAACTGACTTGGTTTGGATTACTTCTATCCTATCAATCATTGGAACATTTATAATTAGTTACTTCCTTATTGGTGACATTCAAGGAAATGAAGACCTTTGGTGGCAACTCTCACTCATAATTAGCTGTGGAACTTTGGGCGCAGCTGTAATCCCAGAGATAACAAAGTTATTTACTTCTCCTACTTCTGCACATGTGAAAGAAGTTGTAAAAGCCTCTGACGAGGGTGGAGCATCTTTGAATATTCTTTCTGGATTTGTAACTGGTAACTTCTCTAGTTTTTGGATTGGATTAGTATTCGTTTTGCTTATGTTCTTTGCTTACACTCAGAGTGTAGATTTGTCTTACATTATGGCTTATCCTTCAATCTTTGCCTTTGGCTTGGTTGCCTTTGGAATGTTGGGAATGGGACCTGTAACCATTGCTGTAGATAGTTATGGCCCTGTAACAGATAATGCTCAAAGTGTATATGAGCTTTCATTGATTGAAGAACAGGAGAATATTGACCAAGATATTGAAAAAGAATTTGGATTCAAACCTGATTGGGAAAAGAGCAAGCACTATCTTGAAGCAAATGACGGAGCCGGAAACACATTTAAGGCAACAGCAAAGCCAGTGCTAATTGGTACAGCAGTTGTTGGTGCAACAACAATGATATTCTCACTTATTCTTGTAATAAAACAAACTCTTGGAATTGAACCAGAAAGTATTCTAAATATATTAAACCCTTACACAATACTTGGTTTCTTGCTTGGTGGTGCTGTTATATATTGGTTCACTGGAGCAAGCACACAAGCCGTTACAACGGGTGCTTACAGAGCTGTTCAATATATAAAAGAACATATAAACCTCAACCCTAACGCTCCAAAGAAAGCTGATGAAAAAAACAGCGTGGAAGTGGTAAAAATTTGTACTCAATATGCCCAAAAGGGAATGTTCAATATCTTTGTGGCAATATTTTTCTTTGCTTTAGGAATTGCATGTTTAGCTTCTCCAAGCGGCATTGGTGGAGAAAATGCTGTGTCTTTATTTATCTCTTATCTTATTTCTATTGCTTTGTTTGGACTTTTCCAAGCTGTTTTTATGGCTAATGCTGGTGGCAGTTGGGACAATGCAAAAAAAGTTGTAGAGGTAGATATGAATCAAAAAGGAACTCCATTGCACGATGCAACAGTTGTTGGAGACACTGTTGGAGATCCATTCAAAGATACTTCTTCTGTGGCTTTGAACCCTATCATTAAATTCACTACTCTCTTTGGGTTACTTGCCATGGAAATAGCTATTTCTGCTTCTTTCAGAGATATGGCTTCTTACTTTGGTATTGTATTTTTCTTGATAGCATTGGTTATGGTTTGGCGTTCTTTCTATAAAATGAGAATTAAATAACCTAAGAACAAAACGCATATATGAAAAAGGGAAAGCTTTCCATACTATACTATATAGTACCATTCTTATGCCTGATGCCATTCTTCTCAGCACCTATTGCTTTGGGTTGTGGCATATTACTAATTATATTAGGCATACCTTCACCTTACAACGTAAAGAAATACACAGCACAAATCTTGCAATGGTCTATTGTATTTATGGGTTTTGGTATGAACTTACAAAAAGTTATTGCCACATCACAGAAAGGAGTTGTACTGACAGCAGCCTCTGTGCTATTGACTTTCCTTTTTGGTATGCTCATTGGTAAATTCTTAAAGGTGGAAAAGAATACCACAATGCTTATCTCTTCTGGTACTGCTATTTGTGGTGGAAGTGCTATTGCTGCTGTAAGTCCTATAATTGGAGCAAAGAACAACCAAATCTCTTTTGCACTAACAGTTATCTTTGTTCTCAATGCTGTAGCTCTATTTATTTTCCCTATTATTGGTCATGCATTAGGTATGAGTCAAGAGAGTTTTGGTTATTGGTCAGCCATTGCAATACACGATACTTCCTCTGTTGTTGGAGCTTCTTCAGCTTATGGCAAAGATGCCTTAGAAATAGCAACAACAGTTAAGCTCACAAGGACATTGTGGATTATCCCGCTGTCTTTCTTGGTTATGTTTCTAAATAGAAAAGAAGCAAAAGGCAAGAAGATAAAGATACCTTGGTTTATTCTTTACTTTATAATTGCAATACTCATTGCTTATTATCTGCCTGCATACTCTGATACTTATGAACATCTTAATTGGCTTGGCAAGAAAGGAATGACAATAGCTCTTTTCTTCATTGGAACATCTTTCTCACTTGCAGATATGAGAACAGCAGGACTAAGAAGTTTCCTTTTAGGAATTTTCCTTTGGATAATAATTGGCACAAGTACACTATTCTTTTTCCTATAACAAGAAAAAACTCATAAAAGCAAAGAGAGCAAACATGCATTTGTGATTGCTCTCTTTCTTATTTTAAAGTATACTTGCATTTCTTTGTTTTAATTTTCTGTTTCTTTGTTTTAGAAAATTATTTCTTTGTTCCCGCTGAGGCTTCTTTGTTTTGCTTCAATTGGGAATTAGCTTAGAATAGAGAAATCAGTACAAAAAGCCAATGAGCTACAACTCCTGCAAACAAACCTCCTATGGTATGAGCACCGATTGCTTTTGAGATAAGTTTTCTGTAACCAAGAGCATCAAGCATTGCTGTGTGAGTTGAAAGGAAACCACTCCAACACATTCCTATTGCTGTAAATACCGCAACAACATTAGCATCTAATAAACCCATTGCTTTGAATTTTGGCACCAGTCCCAAAGCAGCTCCAACAGCTCCCAATGAAGTGATAGGGAAAGCTATCAACTGAGGATTTTTGAAACCAAAAAGCCATTCAAATACAAAGTTTATCTTTCCTGCCAAATAAGGCAGAATAGCAACACCTTGATAAGCCTCACCATTATAGCCATGTGCGCCAGCTCCAAAGGTAATCATCATAACAAAAGTAGAGATAACCAGCACTCCAGGAATAATTGCAAGACCAAGGTCTACACCAGTCTTACCACCATCAAGAATTGCATTAAGTATTCTTAAAAATATATTACCTTCACTCTTGAAAGAGATTTTTTGTTCATCGGCTTCTACTCCCACCATTTCTTTTAACTCTGGATAAGCCTTCAAAGAGAAGCGTTGCATCAATCGTGTAGAAACAACACAACCGGCAACAGCTCCAACCAAACCAATCAAAGCTCCGCTTGCATATCCACTTGCTCCCATAAAAGCAATAACTACCAAACCCATTCCAAAAGCAGTACCAAAGTTAGTAAGAGAAACCAACTGATATTTCTTGAAATAATGAGAGAAGTTTTTGTCTTTTGCTAAAGAAATAATTGCAGGGTTATCTGACAGGAAAGTCATCAAGGCTCCTAAGGCAGCAACACCAGGCAAATTAAAAAGAGGCTTCATCAATGGTTTTAAACACACCTCTAACAATCTGACAACTCCAAACTCAATCAAGAGCTTACTCAAAGCTCCTGTCAAAACAGTAATTGCCATAATATAAAAGACTGTATCCATAAGCAAATGATAAGCCGTTTGCATTATTGTGTTTAACATGTGTGGAAGTGTCATCACTTGTGACAGATAACCAAAAATAGAAAAGAGGATGATAAGAAATATTGCAGCCTCTATTCTTCTACGGGTTAAAAACTTCCAGTGGTAAGCATTTTCTAAGATACTTTTCATACTAGTTATTATTTTTCGTTCTATTGATTATTAAAAAGTCATTCCTTTCCAAGATAGTCCAATATTAAAGTAGTTATGTTGCAAATTATTTGTATTACGCCACCAATAACAATGCAACCTAACATTCTTACTACTTTTGATTGGATAAAACTCTGCTCCCAGCCCCCAAAACTTATAACTGCTTCCTGGCTGTATGTATTGGTCATAGTAAAGGGCAGGATTAATGTCTTGCTCTTGAGCTTTGTTTTGGTCTATGCCTGCTTTGCAATACACATTCAGCTTATCACATACATTATATATAATATTACCTATAAGAGTGTAGTCTTTCATTGGGTTGTCTTGCTTAAAAGAAAAACGGTCTGTATAATCCACTTCCAAAACAAAAGGATTAAACTCAAACTTATTGCCCAAAGCAACATAGTTTATGTATTGCTGTTTAGCATATTCAACTCTATTTACAGAATATATTGTTTTCCATAGCCCCATATCGCCATACCAAATAAGGTTATATGCATACAGGGTTTGCATTGCCTTGTTTGTGAATGGAGAATTAGAAATTTGAAAACCTATATTATGCTTTCCATTTTCTGAATACCAATTAGCCATAACTGCCATTTGATAACAACCAATGTTATAACTAAAAGCTGACATATAATAAAGGTCTATAGGAGCTCTATCATACTCCCAACCACCTATTGCTACAGCTTGTTTTCCTGTCCTTAGGGCAAAAGCCTTGTTTATCTTGTAATCTAAATACAAAAGATCTGTTGCTTTAAATATCTGTGAGAAATTATTGTCTGCACTCTTTATTAGGCGCTGACGAAAACGGTAAGAAAACTTATCATTTAGCTCTCCGCTGACATTAAGATTAAAACTTTTGCCATTAAAACTTGAAGCAAAATCCTCATTCTTTTGAGTAGAAGCATCAGCATCCCAATCCATTCGCGCATCAAAGGAGAAACGGAATTTCTTTCCATTATTCTGAGCTTGCAAACATACAGACAAGCTTAGCACGCACAACAAAAGAGTTGCAATTCTTTTCATTTCTTCTATTTCTTTACTGTTACTTTGTACTTAAAAAACCTCTCCACAATCAAAAGGTGCAGAAAAAGAGTGCAAAGTTATGAAAAAATTTAGTACTTTTGCATTCTTTTTAAGCAAATAACACAATAAATATGGCACAAGGAATTAAAGACAAGTTTTTTTCAAAGAAAGTACTGCGTTCATACATATATATATTAGTGGGTAGCTTTCTCTTTGCAGTAGGAGATGTAATGTTCGTTAACCCTTATCGTTTAGCCCCTGGAGGCACCTATGGTTTGGCAAACGTTTTCAATTCTCTTTGGCAATGGAAGATAAGTTACTATGCTCTTTGTATGGATATCCCACTTTTGCTTATTGGAACATGGGTTTTAGGTCCTCGTTTTGGAGCAAAGACAGTTATTTCCACTCTTTTAATTTCTGGTTTTGTTTGGATATTAGAATCAACTTGGGGATATATGCCTGTAATCCATGAAGGATTGATTGCAAATCCTGCAAAGGGTCAGTTGCCTTTTGTTCCCGATTACTTCCTTAATACGCTGGTAGCCGGATTGATTTATGGAGTATCCATAGGTCTTATCTTCAAATCAGGAGCCACTTCAGGAGGTAGCGATATTATTTCAATGATACTTAACAAATACACTCATTTTTCTTTGGGCACACTAACGCTTATTGTAGATTCCACAATCACTCTTTCAACCCTAATTGCTTTTGGTGAGTTCCGCTTACCTATTTACTCAATATTCTTAATTTTTATTGAGAGCAAGGTTATTGATATGGTTGTCGATGGTATTAAGACTTACAAAACGCTTTTCATTATCAGCCAAGAATATGATGCTGTCAAAGAAGTAATTCTCAATGACCTTGAACGTGGTGCCACTTGCATTGAAGGCATAGGAATGTACAAGGGGAAAAAAAGACAAATCATATACACAACAGTTTCTCGTAGTGAATTTGTACGTTTAAAAAATGAAATCAAAGACATAGACCCAGATGCTTTTATCAATGTTATTGATAGCAGCGAAATACTTGGTTATGGTTTTAAATCAATAAAAGAAAATTAGTTTCTAAAACAAAGGAATATTCTAACGAAACAAAGAAATAATTTACTATTTCTTTGTTTTATTTTGGTGGTATCTCACTTACTAAAAAAGAGAACCTTCCCTAAAAGAATTATTTCATAAAATAGAAAAAGCAGATGATAAAAAAATCATCTGCTTTTTTTTCATATTTTGATTTAAAGAAAGTTTCTACAGTTTGTCAGCAACTGCTCTTCCTGCTCTTAGGGCTGCTAAGTTTGCATTTACAACCTCTTCGCCTTTACGAGAAAAGTTGTTTTTCACTGCGTCTTCCAACTTGCTCATATCTATTTTAAGATACTTACTTGCTGCACCAAGAACAACCATATTTGTCCCCTTTGGATTGTTTGCTTCCTTTGAAATAGTGTCTGCATCAAAAACAATGTGGTGAGGAATTTTGTTTATTTCCTTTAGAACAGTATCCATATCTGGATAGTTAGGTATATTTACAAAAGGATTCTTGTTTGTGATTACCCAACCGTTGTCTTTGTTCAAAAAATTCAAGTAACGTAAAGCCTCCATTGGTTCAACAGAAAGAATTACATCGCACTCTCCCTCAGGAATAAGGTCAGAAGCAATAGGCTCATCAGACAAACGAAGGTGGCTTTGAACATCGCCTCCTCTTTGGCTCATACCGTGAGTTTCTGCTTGCTTCATATACATTCCCATTTCAAGAGCTGCTTGTGAGATAATGGCAGCAGAACTCAAAGCTCCCATTCCTCCTACTCCGCATAATATTATATCTATTTTCATTTCTTTTGTCCTCCTTTATTTATTTTCTGCTGCTTTTTTCATTCTTAATTTCTTCTTTGCCCAAACAACACAGTCTCTTCTTGGAATAATAACGCTAACTCCCTTGTAAGCGATTTCTTCTTTGATTGTCTTAACGTTCTGCTCAAAGTTCTTCTTTAAAGGAGTAATAACGCGAATGTGTTCTTTCTCAACACCAATACCTTGACAGATGCTTTCAATTCTGCCTGTTGCAGAACTCTTTTGACTTCCTGTCATACCAGTAATATCGTTGTCTAGTATCATTATTGTGATTGGAATTTGGTCAACACAGCAATCCAACAAACCTGTCATACCACTATGAGTGAAAGTACTATCTCCAATAACAGCAACTGTTGGCTTTAAGTCTGCCTCTGCTGCTCCCTTTGCCATTGTTATGGAAGCACCCATATCAACAGTAGAATAAATAGCATTAAATGGAGGAAGTGCTCCCAAAGTGTAGCAACCAATATCAGAGAACACACGACTATCTCCACAATCTTTCATCGCTTCGTTTAAAGCCAAGTAAGAATCAGCATGAGGGCAACCATCGCATAGTTTTGGTGGACGAGGTGCAACTATTTCTGGTATTGCAAATCCTTCTTTCACCTTTAATCCTAATGCTTTACCAACACTGTTCGGAGAAAGTTCTCCATCTCTTTGTATTGTGCCGTCAAGTCTTCCGTGAATTGGCTTACCTTCTTTTATCAAACCTTGAATAAGTCTTTCATAGAAAGGTTGTCCCTCTTCAATGACAAGAATTTCTTTACTTTCATCGTATAGTTTCTTTAACATATCCTCTGGCATTGGATATTGAGAAACCTTAAGAACTGAGTAAGGACATTTTCTGTCAGGGAAGTTTTCCATTAAATAATTATATCCCAATCCACAAGCGATAATTCCAAGGCTCTTATCTTTGCCTTCAACAAGAGTATTAAAGCCTTTTAATTGGCTTTCGCTCATAAAGTCGTCTTGTTTTGCAATAAGTTTCTTGTATTGACGCTTTGCATTCACAGGAAGAAGAATAAATTGTTTTTTATCTTGAGGAACATGCATTGTGTTTTGATTACTTATTATGTCTTTTCTTTCAACAGCACTACGAGAGTGAGCTAAACGAGTGGTAATTCTTATCATTACTGGAGTATGATAAGCCTCTGAAAGATCAAAAGCATAATGTACCATATCATAAGCCTCTTGTTGATTTGAAGGTTCAAGACAAGGAATCATAGCAAAATCTGCATAGAAACGAGAGTCTTGTTCGTCTTGTGAAGAGTGCATACTTGGATCATCAGCTGCAATATATACCAATCCACCATTTGTACCTGTTATAGCAGAATTCATAAATGGGTCACCGGCAACATTCATTCCAACGTGTTTGCAACAGAACATTGCTCTCTTGCCTGCATAGCTCATTCCAAGGGCTGCCTCCATTGCTGTTTTCTCATTGCAAGCCCAATTGCTTCTTATGCCTTTTGCTCTGGCTTCTTTTGAATCTTGTATATATTCTGTTATTTCAGTAGAAGGAGTGCCCGGATAAGCAAAAACTCCTGAAAGCCCACTGTCAATAGCAGCTTGGGCAATTGCTTCATCGCCCAATAAAAGTAATTTGTCCATAGAAATATATATTAAATGTTTTACTCTTGTACTTTATTTCTTGTGCAAAGCTATAAAGAATATTGCAAACAGACAAACATTTTATGTTTTTTATTTTCCATTTTGTTGCTTTAGCTCCTAAAAATAAGCACCTAAGACTGTTTATCACATTTGTAATTTACTTGTGCTGGCATTCGTTTTCTGTAAATAAAGAAGGAGCTGGCACTTTTCTTTGTTACATTTTTTCAAAACAAGGAAAGAAAAGAATGAAATCAAATAAAAGCAATACTACTTAAAAGAAAAACGTTATCTTTGCAATCTAATAGGATATTGTATTTTTGATTTAATGAAAAGAACATTAGTTATATTTCTTGCTTTGTGGGCTTTACTTTTAGGCTTTTGCAATAATGCAATGGCACAAACGGCTTATGACTTTGCAGAACCTTATCAGTGCCACAAGATATACTATAGTATAAATAATTACTCTTTGCCTTCTGTGGCTGTAGTCCCTTATTATGGAACAGATACCAATATTGTGGAAGACAGTTTATACAGTGGCTGCGTTGTTATACCAGAAAGTGTTACTCATAATGGAATAACTTTCACTGTAAATGCAATAATGAATGGGGCTTTTTTCGGTTGCAAAAACTTAAGCTCTATTGTTATTCCTCAAACAATAACCACTATTGACTATACCGTTTTTGGAGAATGTAAAAACCTAACTGACGTATATTATTTAGCCAAGAGTGCCAATGTTCTTAGCTCTTGTTTTTGGACAAGCGCACCTTTTTACAATGATACCGCCATTCAAAACGTTTATTTAGGCGATAGCGTACAAATTCTTCCCCATTCATTGTTTGGAAATGACGCTGAAAACCCTGCTTTGCCCTTTACAATCAAGTCAATCACCATTCCACAAGGAGTAAAACAAATACAAGGGGCTTCAGTACCTAATTCTATACAGGTTCTTAACTTTAACGCCAAACATTGTGACAGTATTGAATCCGAAACCTTTACATCTAATTCTTTACGCAGAATAAACATTGGTCAGAATGTAGAATACCTACCAAATTGGTTTGATATGTATTTTCCTAATATAGATAATGGCATAGATACCATTGTTTCTTATGCTCCAGTGCCTCCGGTTGCCAATGCAAATACTTTTTCCTCTCACTCATTGCAAAACACACTGCTAATTGTTAAGGATACTGCCACTTATCGCTCTGCTACAATATGGAATAGCTTTGTAAACATGCAGCAAGATGCTTCTTTGCTTCAGCCTGATTATAGTTTTTCAGTACCAAGAAATGCCCCGGCCTTTGATAGCATAGATGTTGTTCTTTGCAACGGAGCTTCATACACTTTTGGCGATAGTGTAATTACCTCTTCAGGTGTGTACACTGACACGCTGCAAACTGTGGGCGGTTGCGACAGTATTGTGCGTTTAAATATTGGCTTTTTTGATACCCTAAGAACAGAGATAAATGCTCATATCTGCTCAAATGCTAACTACTACTTTGGCTCCCGCACCCTAACCACTGCTGGAACTTACTTTGATACACTTACAGCAGGCGGAGGTTGCGACAGCATTGTCACGCTTCATCTTGCAGTTTATCCTGCCTTTGATTCTGTTATTTATGACACCATTTGTGAGGGAGACGACCGCTATATTCCTTCTTTCAATGCCGACAGCACTGGCACATATCACGTAATCTTTCAAACGCAACAAGGCTGTGACAGTGCCATAACGCTGAACCTTTACGTGCTTGCGGCACCACGCGACACCATAAAAGAGAGTATTTACAGCGGAAACAGTTACAATTTTTATGGAGAAAAAGAATCCTCTCAAGGAATATACTCAAAAATCTTTCAAGCCGAAAACGGCTGCGACAGCATAATTATTTTAGACCTCAAAGTGCTAAAGCTGCGTTTCCCAAATGCCATGACACCTAACGGAGACGGCATAAATGATAATTTTTACATTCAGGGATTGTTTGATGACACCACACAATTCACCGACAACGAACTATGGATATACTCTTGCCAAGGTAAATTGCTCTATCACATTAAAGGCATAAGAACAGAGAAAGACTTTTGGGCACCAGAAAAAGGAAAGGTACCAACAGGCACTTATTTCTATCGCTTTGAAGCCACAAGCAAAGACAAGACCATTAAACAAAACGGCACAATCACTGTTTTGTACTAATCAACTCTAAACATACATACTATTCCCCCTAATAGTGTTTTAGTAAAAAGGGCATATGCCTTTGTGCCCCCTACATAACATGATAGTAAATATACCACATTATATTTTCACTTCCATGTTCATAGGGGCGTATTGCATACGCCCCTATGATAATAATTTATATATATGGCTTTTCTTTATCTTCTACGATGAGAATAGCGTGTGCGTCTGCCTTCAAAATATTGTCCTATATTCCATCTTACAGAAGATTCTAAAAACACAGGATGAAAACTTCTAGTTCCTCCAACTCCGAAATCAACATCTTTAGCAGTGTATTTAATTTTATTGATACCATAGCCTATTCTAAAGCATGCCAAAACTCCTTCTTCAGAATAATACATAAAAGTTCTACCAATCCAATGCATAATGTATGCAAACTCAATGACACCAGAAAAATAATTCAAATCACTATTCTTTGTGCTTATTACAGAAGGCTTAATAAGGCTATAGTTATATTGTCCTCCAAATCCTATATAACCTCTTCCTATTTGGAAGCAAACCAATGCAGGAACTTCAAGATATTGCAACACTCCATTCTCAAAACCATAGTTTGATCTAACGGAATACTTTGCCTCTGCCTCTGCAATTACAACATCAGTAAACGCATATTTAAAGTATGGTCCTATGGCTGCTCCAATAGAGAAGCCAGGAGAGCTACTTTCTATGTCTACAGAAGCTCCCATATTAAATACCAATCCCCAATTCTTGTCTCCTTGAGACAATTCTTGGGCTTTAAGTGTGTTTAAGCCTAAAAAGGCTAATGCTAAAAAAAGTACAGTTTTTTTCATTCTTGTTTTCTGTTTTTGTTATTATTGTTTTCTTGTTACTTGTCTAATTGCAAAAGTCCAAACTCAACATCTTTCTTTCCCATTCTGCCCACTTGCACACTGCCATCAGAAAGCGTGGAAGTTAGATTTGGTGAGAAAAGAGCCTTATCCTCTTTGTAAAAGAAAAGATTTTTAAATACTGGAGCGCCGTCTTGTCCTATCTTTATTAGATTTGCCACCACATCTCTGGTTTGCTGGGGCAGGAAGATATTTGTTTGAATAAAAACCTCGCCACAAAGATCGTTATCTCCCTTGTCTGCATTGTAAAGAACATAAAAGTCATTTCCATTTGTAAAATAAAAAGGACACTCAAACTGACCTTTCTTTAAGTCATAAGAATGCGTATAGGCAATGGCTTTTGAAATAAGTCTTGCATACACCATTGCCCCTTGCTGTGGATTAACGCAGATGGCATAAAGGTTTCTGTCGTAACAAACGGTATTTGTTTGATTGCTGTAAAACAAACGATACGCATCTTTAACCGCAACAACGCAATTACCGTTCTCAAGCCTAATAATGTCATCTATAGTCCAATAAGTCTTTTCTTTTGATTGGGTATATGCAGTGCTTGCGCTATTTATCACGTCTTCTTTCTCAAAATCATAAGTCAGAACTCTGCACTCTGAGCCTGAATTTATGGCTATCAAGGCTTTATTTTTCTCTAATGGCAAGAGTTTAGCGTCCACTACATTTACATCTTCACTTATAATTTGCTCAGCTTGGTCTTCGCTTTGCAAGCATGCCACAGAGAGCTTTGCTCTGTTGGGAGCTTTCTTGTCATCATACCTTACGGCTGACAAAAGAAAGACACTGCCATCATTATCAATGCAAACGTCAAGCAGAGATATGTCTCCCTCCTGCTTTGGAATGTAAGACTGAGAGTATTGTTTCTCTAAGTCTTGGTTATATACGTTAAGGGTGAAGTAACCAGCGTTTGTCTTGCGGTTTCTATTCAGGCAGGCTATAAGAATTTTACTTCTGTCCTTGGAATGCAAGACTTTGATATCTGAAACATCTTTTAAACCTTTGGGAAAAGAGATAAGTCTCTGGCGGCTCTTTTCTTTGAGTGTATTTTTATCCACTCTGACACATTTTATTTCATTTTGCTCCTCATCAGCGCTCTCTTCAGAGTACAGAATGACTATGTCTTGAGTGGTTGTGAAAGTTTCAATCAGCGAATACTTTGGTATCTGAATATAATCATTGTTACACATGGTTACCTTTTGGTTATCCACACGCATAAAACCCAAACGGTTGAAACGCGAAATATGAAAACCAATAGTATTGTACCCAAAAGAATAATACTGACTTTGGTCTATGGAGCCAATATAATCATATATGGAATTGTTATCCTCTTTGGTGTAAATTTCTCCCCACTTTACGTTTTGAGCACAAAGAAAAGTAGAAAGCAACAGGGCAAAAACAAGTGTAATTCTCTTCATTTATATTTATATTTAAGTTTTCTCTCTTTAGAAAGGCATAAAACCTATTGACAAATGCAAGCCAAAGACATACATACTTAGCAGTTTAGTGGCTGCCCACTTACCCTCTTGTCTCACATCTTCAATAGAAGCAAAAGAATAACCACTGAAAAGAACTCCCATGGAGAGTCCAGTTTGCAAACAGAGGTATTTATTCAAATACACTTGCTTTCCAAACTGATAGCTCACTCCACCGGTCCAGCTGGAGTTATCTTTGTTGTAAGTATATTTGAAAACGTCGCCTTGCAACTTGTGAAAATAATTCAAATCCTTTGAAGTGTAGAATTTAACAAAAGCATTTGCGCCATGGATTGACATGTGGCCGTTGTATGTGTAGTCTTGGTTATAAAAATCCAAAGCTGCATACTGGTAATGTTTTGCATAAAAACGCGTATGCGAAAAACTATAACCCGCACCCACACTAATCTTTTTGCCAATGGCAAACTCCACATTAGGAGAGAACATGTAGTCAAAACGGAAAAAACCTTTGTTGCCATTATAGTTAGGTTCAAACCATGAAGGTCTTAACTGAGCCTCAAAAAACAATGTAAAACGGCGGTCTAAATAGCCTTTTGGATTTTTTTTGCCTGAATACAATTTATAAAGAGCTTGATTTTGTGCATCTGATGTGCCTTCGGATTCAAAGTCTATACTCTTGGCCTTGGCGTAAGCATTATTCTTTAAGTCATAAACCATAAAAGCCATGGAGTTATCCCTAACACTTGGCACCCACTGTGCCAGTGCCAAAGGCAAAAAAGGATATGCAGGAATAGAAAACAAAGTGTAAAGACGTTTATAATAGGTATTTTGTCGCAAATCAGTCTGTTGCTTATTCACCACAAGGTTAATATAATCCACTCCCAAATCTTGCGCCAGCGACTCTGCATATCTGTTCTGGTAACCAATCTGTGAGTAACGGTTAAGCCCAAAAACAAATTCTTGAAGCTTTGCTCTGTTTTGATAAGTAAGAGTTGTATCCCACTCAGTAGCCGAAACAATGCGCGCATCAACTCCGCAAGTCTTTGCAATACTCTTTATACTTTGTGCAAGTCTTTGTGAAGCCCCTGGATTCAAGATTACATTTTGTTCATCTTTCTTCTGCACTTTTAGAACTTGAGGTTCCAGCACCAAAATCTTCTCACCACTTGTAAAAGCCTTTTGTCCGCCTACACTTTCTATTATATTATCAACTTGTTTTGCTTGATTCTCTTGCCATGCCCTTTCAAAAGCCGCGCCAAAGGCTGTATCCTTTTTCAAATCACAAAGCATATAGTTGTCAGTCTTAAAGTCCGGTTGACTTTTCACACTTTGCACTCTCTTTATCTTGTCATATTTTGTTTGCTCTGCGCTATTTATGTTTGTATCCTTAGTGTTTGTGTCTTGGGACAAAGAATAAGGCTCCCCTTGTGCTACATCTGAGAAATAATTCAAAGAAGTAATATCCATTTCCTTTGCCATATCAAGGGCTATATCATTAAACAAAAGCGTAAAGTATCTTTTATTTGGCAGATTTTTCATTCCATCATAACAGTAGCGCAAGGCAAAAACAGCAGCCTCTTTTTTAGTCATCTTTTCAAAGACATTAGCCGCAAATTGCATTTGTCCCTGCACATCTTTTTTCACAAGCTGATACGAAGAGTAATTGCCATAAGTCTTAGCCTTTGAAATACCATACACACTGGCTATTTGCGCCGTGCGCAAGAAAGTGTTAGCGGGATATTTCTTTAGCAAAACAAAAGTATTATAAAAAGCCTTCACATAATCGTCTTGTGCTATTTGCTCATTGATTAACTCAAAGCGCGCAAGAGCTCTTGCTCTCTCAAAGCTCTGTGTTGGGAGCAAAAAGGTCTGAGAACCAGAGTTTGCACTTGAGTGAATAATCTTTTGCATCTCCAGACGGCGAGTGGAAAGGTTTGGGTGAGTGGAAAAAGTATCTATATAATCTTGACGAGAGGTGATTGGCGTTAGGTTTTCAAGGAAATAACTGTCCTTAAATTGGTAACAAGGAGCTTGAAAATCCTCTTTTGTCATTTTCACCTCATCAAATGGCAGATAAGAATACTGAAGCACATCAAACATACTCTCTACGGCTGAAGCACTGTAGCCTGCCGGAGCAAAGAAACGAGTATATCCCTCTCTGTCGCACTGCAATTCCTGAGTCCTTGAGCGAGAGTGATACTTCAAATAGTCTGTTATGGTTTCAAAACCTTTTGATTGTTCTTTGGGTTCTTCATAGGCGTGTTTGGCTGTGTAGTGTATGAGCTCGTGAGAAAGCACATAAGCAATCTCTGCCTCATTTGTGGTTTGCGAAATAAAGCCTAAGGTAACAAAAAGAAAGCCGTCAGCCGTGATAAAAGCGTTTGCCTGAGTAGATTTAATGCCATAGAGTTTTATTTGCTTCTTTAGGTCTGGCTCCTTTGCAAGCAAGTTATCCAAAATACTGCGAACATACAGTGTAAGCTCATCTCCATACAATATCTTACCCTCAAGAATAAGGCTTTTAATGTATTTGTTCTGTTCTTTTTGGATTTTGTTTTTTGACCTTGTGCCATCAAAATTTTTATCCTTGGCAATATTGAGTAAATCTTGGGGCAGAGGACCTTCGGCCTCAAGACGTGAGAAATTATCTAAGTAATTTGTCTGCTGCGCATAAGAAAAAACAGGCAGAACTGTAAGCAAAAATACACAAAAACAAAGCTTTGTAATGAAAGAATAAAGATTTTTCATAGGCAAAAGTGTAAAACAATAATAATATCTAAACTATATACGCGTGCAAATATATGAATTATTCGTCAAATTCAACATCCATTTTGCAAATTATTTATATCTATTTACAATCTGACTATCTAAGGTATTGCAAAGCACTATTTAAGTCGCGCCAAACAAAGCTTTAGAAAATGCTTTCTTTGCTTTGGGGGATTATTTCTTTGTTTTAGTAGCGCAACATGCCATCTTGAGCGGCTAAATGACTGTTTTAATTTTCGCAATGACTGTTTTAGAGCCACAACATGCCATCTTGTTGTTGCTAAATGACTGTTTGGCTACGCTAAGGCTTTATTCCAATTTACTAAAACAGTGCTTTGACTCACTAAAACAAAAAGGGGTGCAAAGCGTTGCACCCCTTAATATATTATTTGTACTCTTTAGTTGCTATTAACTTACTTTCCTTGTGTAACTTTAAGAATAAAGGCACTCATTTTATCCAAAGCCAAAGGCGAAATAGTCTGCCCTATGCTCTGATATTCGTCTGGTGAGCCAGTTTTGCACTCTTGGAAAAGGTGATTCATACTCTCTGGAGTGAAAATCTCAAAGTTCTTGTTCTTAGCCTTAGCCATTGCTTTTTGAATTGCTGGCATATTGTCTTTTTCTATCACTTGAGCATCTTTTTGTCCATTCATGGCAAGCAAAGGCACTTTTACCTTGCGCAAATACTCTGCTGGGTCTGTCTGCATGAAAACTCTCATCCATGGCATTATGAAAGCAGAGTAAGACATCTGTCTTTCCTTTGGTGTGGATAGGTTCATATCTTTTATTTGCTCAGGAGTGTATGACTCTAAAGCCTTATCAAACCAAGAAGTCATTTCCTTAGCAATCTGAGAGTCTGTTTTTCCTTTTTGTGTAAGAGAATATATTTTGTCAAGCATTGCTATCTGAAAATCAATCTCCTTTTGAGAAGTGCCTGACAAAGAATTGATTTTCTGAATTTGACCTCTCAAAACATCAATACCCTTAATTCCCGGACCAGCCATAAGAATAACAAAAGCCACATCTTTGTTGCGTGCAGCACTTATGGAAGCTATGAGTCCTCCCTCGCTGTGTCCCAAAAATCCAACTTGTTTTGGATTGACTCCAGCTTGGTTTTTGATTTGTGAGAGAATGAAATCTGCATCTTGTGCAAAGGTAAATGTTGTTGAAGCTAGCAGCGCAGAGTCAGGCACACTGACTCCCCAACCTCTATCGTCATAACGGAAAGTGGCAATACCTTTGCTGGCAAATTCTGTGGCTATTACTTTGAAGGGTTTATGTCCTAAAAGCTCTTCATCACGGTTTTGAGTTCCAGAACCGGTAAGCAGAACCACACAAGGATATGTACCTTGCGCAGAAGGCAAAGTCAAAGTACCGCTAAACTTGTATCCGCCTTTGTCTGTAAAGGAAAGTTCCTTTTCCACAGCCCCACCAGGCAAGGGACGTGAGTCTTGCTCTCTTTTTATTTGATAAAGCTCTTTTGTACGTGAAAAAGCCAAAGGAGTAAGCAACATTCCCTGCTTAAAAGTTCCTATTATGGAGTCTTTTTCTGGGTTAAACTTACCTCTAAAGACCACTCCCATGCTCTTGATTGAAAAAAGCAAGCTGTCTGTTATTGTGAAACGATACTTAGAGGCTGTAAACATTTGACTTGTCTGAGCTGGAGAACCCATTTGTATGGGCTTTAGTGTGTCAGCTCTATCTATGCGTAGAGTGATTGGCAGAGTGCTGCCACTAACATTAAGCTCTCCATACCAATAAGACACGGAGCTTTGAGCCTTTAAAGAAATGCTTGCACCCATAAAAAGTATGAGTGCAATCATTATTATATTTGTGTGTGTTTTCATTTTATCTAAACATTAGTAACCAAAGATTTCTTCCAATGAAAGCTCTTTGAATGCACCAAATTTCTTCAATGCGTCCATATTTACTTCATTTTGATTTCCCAAAACAACATAAGTCTTTGGTTTATTCTTGATATATTTATGGTTAAAAGAAATAACATCATCTATTGTCATTGTAGGGATTTTATCAAACAAAACCTTATTCATATCTTGTGTTCTTCCCAACTTCTTATCATTAAGATAAGAGTAAATTATACCCTCTTTGAGAGTTCTATTTGTGCGAATAGAAGAAATGATGCTTTCCTTTGCCAAATTGAAGTTCTGTGTTGTTACTGGCATATTGTCAAACAAATCATTGAATGTATTCATGGCATCAATCAATTTGTCGTTTTGTGTGGCAATATGAGAGAAATTCATGCAAAGAAGAGACTTTTGTGAAGGTTGAACATAATATGCAGCAGCACTGTAAGCCAATGAGCGTTTTTCTCTTAACTCTTGGAATACTATTGAGTTCATTGAGCCTCCAAAATATTCATTGTAAAGAGTAACAGAAGGAGTTAGATTGTCATCAAAAGCATCTCCAGTTGATAATTGACGAGCATAAGATTGCTTTGCATTGTATTGAGTAAAGAGAACAGTGTTTTCATTGATAGGTTTCACGTCTCTAACTGGCAATTGTTTCATATCTGCAGAGCTTTGCTTGATTTGAGAGTGTTGTTTGTCCAAAAGAGTTTTCAAATCTCCAATTGACATATCACCATAATAGATAACAGTCTGTGCAGAGGCTAACATCTCTTTCATAAGTGTTGTTATATCCTTTGGAGTGGTAGCTTTTAACTGGTCATTTGAGAGAGTATATTTGAAAGCGTTTTCTTTGCCATAACGAGCGTAAGTTAGAAGAGCAGAGAAACAAGCATTTTGTTTTGCTTTTGCATCATTACGACGTTTAATCATTGTTTGAACCTCATTTTCTACTGTCTTAGCGTCTATTCTTGGGTTATTCAAAACTCCTTCCACTATAGCAAGAGCCTTAGGCATATTCTCTGACAAGCCACTAATTGTAACCTCTGAAACATCTTCTGAAACAGACAAATTAACTCCACAAGCTATGTTGTATAACTGACGGTTTAATTCTTCAAGGCTCAAAGCCTTTGAATAAATCTTATCAGAGAAACTGTTTAACAAAGAAGCTTTCTTATTAACAGACAAACCATAGTTGTAACGGAAAGAAAGTGAGAAACGTTTATTCTCTTTGTTTGGAACATAAAGTATTTCTGCTCCTTTCTTTAGTGAAGAATGTTGCAAGTCTTTGCTGTAATCAACAAACACTGGCTCAATAGGAGTTACGTTTGCACTCTTTATTTCTTTAAAGAAATCACTCTCCACATCACGATTCATAATGATAGGAGTGATAGGTGGTTTAACAATCTTCTCAACCTCTTTTGGAGTTCCTTGTCTCTTGTTTATAACCACATAATTATTGTCTTGGAAGTATTGATTAGCAAAATCAACTAACTGTTGTTTTGTGAATTTGCTCATTTCATTTATTTCATTCACTACATCAGCCCACTGACGATTGTTAACATAGCTATATGCCATCTCCATAGCGCGTGAAGTGTTGCTTTCCAAAGCTTTTACCCTTTGTAACTTCCAATTATTTATTGCAGCTGTCAAAAGGCTTTCGTCCCAAGCTCCAGATTTGAATATCTTTAACTGAGCCAAAAGTATATCTCTTGCACCCTCAAGAGTTTGACCTTGTTTTGGAGTAGCTCTTAGCATGAAAGCAGAATAGTCGTTAAGGTCATAAACAGATGTTCCGGCACTCTGGCAGAGTTGTTTTTGATTTACATTAACGTCTATCAAACCACAAGAACCATTGCTCATAACTGCGTCTATAAGATTCATCATCATAACTTCTCGAGAGCCTGTTCCCTTGTCTACTCTGAAAGCTACTGTTACATTTTCTGCCTCAAGACCAACTACATCTACATTTTTAACTTGTGTAATAGGCTCTTCCTTTGGGAAAGTGAAGGTTGGCACTTGTTTAGATGGGATTGCACCAAAATATTTCTTTATGATAGCCAAAGCTTGGTCAGGGTCAAAATCACCACTCATAACAATGGCATAGTTATTTGGCACATAATAAGTGTTAAAGTGTTTTCCAATATTTGTTAGTGAAGGATTTTTCAAGTGTTCTGCTGTTCCAAGAGTTGTTTGTAATCCATAAGGATGATGAGGGAAAAGAGCCTTCATCATTTCCTCACTTACCTTACGAGAGTCATTTGTCAGGCTCATATTTTTCTCTTCATACACTGCTTCAAGCTCTGTGTGGAAGATACGAAAAACTGGATTTTGGAAACGATCTGACTGTATCTTGGCCCAATTCTCTATTTGGTTTGAAGGAATATTCTCTTGATACATTGTGAAGTCGTTAGATGTGAAAGCATTTGTCTCTTGTGAGCCTATCAAAGACATCATTTTGTCATATTCATTTGGAATGGCAAAACGAGAAGCCTCATAACTTACAGAGTCTATTTGATGATAGATTGCAGCTCTCTTTTGAACATCTGTAGTGTGGTTATACACCTCATAGAGTTCTTCTATCTTTTGAATGTAAGGCCTTTCTGCCTCCCAATTCATTGTACCAAAATGTGTAGTACCTTTGAACATCAAATGCTCTAAGTAGTGTGAAAGACCTGTTGAAACACTTGGGTCGTTCTTGCTGCCCACTCTGACGGCAATATAAGTTTGTATTCGTGGCTCATCTTTATTGACTGATAGATAAACCTTAAGTCCATTATCTAATGTATAGATAAGGGCATTCATTGGGTCTCCAGAAACCCTTTGTTGTCCAAAAGCAAAGCCAAATGAGGCTACAAATAGGACAAATGTAATAAGTATTCGTTTCATACTCTATTTATGTGTTTTATTATTTTAATCACTCCGGTCTGTTATAATCTAAAAGATGATAACAAGCAAAATGCAAATATACGATTATTTCCTTTTCGTATATAAAAAAGAGAGCTGAAACTATATTTTTTCAATCCCTTGCCTTATATTTTGACTACTTTGTTATGGTATATGTTTTTATTGGTCTTTACAGTTAAAATATATGTTCCTATTGGCATTGAATTTAAGTTTATCTTCACTGTAGAGCCATCTTGCTTTTTTGGTTTCATATTATACACTTTGCCGTCTAATGTTGTTAGTGTGCAACTCTTTATCCTCTTCTTTCTATTCTTTGTCTTTCCCTTACCTGACTTTGATAACCTTCACTTCATAATGTTTCTCTGCTGTTTGTAATGTTATTACATATGTGTAGTTTGCATAAGACGATAAGTCTATGGTGTATTTTCCATTACCATTGTCTTGTGGGTGTATCTTCTCTCTCTGCCCTAAGATTGGTGTGAGGTAACATTCCTTTATCCTCTCTTCACCCATATCTATTGTTACTTTACTCTGCGTTGGATTGGGATATATCTTTAATTTATCTATTCTTATCTCTTGGGCTAATGATAATGTGTCTGGCACATAAACATATCTTTCATTTATTGTTGGATCTGTGTACTTGGCTATATACACTATACTATTCCCTGTTGCCAATATGGTGGTATCTCCAAATGTGATATTACTATATACGTCTCCTGTTAAATATATGCTGCTGTCATGGATTGATATTGCTCCCGGTTGATTATATGGATGTATCGCATTATAACACTTCCCATCTAATATATGTCCTTCTTCGTCCCATCTTATCATTGCCAGATTATCATCCCAAAATCCATTTTGTATTACTGTATCCCTCAGAATTAGATTACCCATAAATTTTACTTGTGTAAAGACTTGGTTATTCTTCACTGCTATATGATTGGGACAATAACTACTTAAAAGAGATTGATAACCTGAATTTACTTTCCCATGAGACAAATATTTCCCATTATCTTTATTCAACCTAAGGAAGAATACATCATTCTTTAAATCGCCTAATATTGTATCATCTATACTGAAAACACAATAATTTGGATAGCTCACATATCCTTTATTCGTTGAAACTCCCAAGACATAAACAGAATTATTATCTTCATTCACTGTTACATCATAAAATTGTGTTAATGGGAAAACTATGCTATCGTAATTAATGTAATGAGTATGTAGCTGGTTACTCCATACTATATTGCCTTCTGAGTCATATTTCACCACAAAACCTAAATAAGTATTCTTTGGCTTTATCTCTATCCTTTGTGTTGTATCTGTAGTACTTAATATTAAATCTGCATACGAAGAAGAATCGTACACAATACTGTAGTCTTCATTATTGTCAATATAATCACAAATATACACTCCTGACTCATTATCTGTTGTTAATGATATAAACTGATGGTCCATACGTAACGGTAACCCTCTCTGTATTGTATCTTTAATCATACATTTAGCCCAAAGTAAACTATCAAAATGTGGTGAGAATTTAAATGTTATTATATTTGCTCCTCCCATATAACCTGCAGTATCAAAATCATGATGAGTACTATCATTATCATCTACTACTATTCGGAATTTACTGATTCCTGTCAGATCACCAGGGTTGCCATTACAAAGGAATATTTGACCTGTAGGGAAACTAATATATGTATTACCTTGTTTATCTATGCTGAAGGAATATGGGAAATAATACCCGAAAGAGAATCTATAAGGTATACCGGAATAGTCCACTATTGTATTATTGTTTGAATCTACACATTCTTCTTGTAAAAAATGTTGCTCCTTTAAATTACCATTCAAATCTAATGTTATAAATGCTGTACCTAATGCACCACATCTCTTTTTATTTGTAAAAGGGTAATCAGGCAAAGGTTCATTACCAAAAGTCTGCGCTATTAAGGTGTCAAGATAATATAAGTAATTGGCATTGGTAGCCAATAAGAAAGTGGCTGCAAATACCACAGAGCTATCACCCACTAACTGCATGCCCAAGGCAAATGACTTATAATTATTTGTATGTATGGCTTTTCTCCATAGCAACTGTCCATTAGGTGATAATTTCATCATTACTACATTCTTGTCATCTGAACTTGCTGCAATCGGTAATAAATGTATACTATCTATACGTGCTCCTGTTCCAAATTCCCCCAAAACATATAGATTACCTTGACTATCATTTGCACTGGCTATTGTTTGATTATTTGCAAATGGATAATCATCATCTTGCCCTGAATAACTCTTCGCCCAGTCAAACTGCTGAGCTTGCAATGCTATTGTTACTATCATTGCAACTAAAACTAATATTATTTTCTTCATCTTATTTCTCCTTTCTATTCTTCGTTTTTTATTAAAGAAGTAGGTGGTATAAGCCTGTAGCATATAGCACCCACTTCTATTGTCTGTGTTAGTTCTTGATTAACTTAAGGTAGTAAATCTTATTGGCTTTACTTCTTACTCTCACAATATAAGTTCCTTTCTCAATATCCTTAATATTCATCACATCGCTTTCTTGAACATTCTTGATATTTTTTCCACTTATATCCATCAAAAGCATCTCTGTCACCTTATCATCTTTTAACCCCTCTACCTTAACACTTGTTGTTGCAGGATTTGGTACCAAATAAGGACTCTTACTTTCTTTGGCATTATCTGCCTCGTCTTTATTTGTTTTGATAGTGATATATTGACTTATTTTTTGCAATAAGTCTTTTGCTGGAATACAATAAACCAACTTACACAGAATATTGTTTTTACATACAATAGCATAGAAACATACATCTTCTCCGTTTGCTGCCATTTGCGTAAGTTTTGCTATATCAAACATATTAAAATCTGTTACTGTATTACTTGAGTTATCATAGTAATAGTTCACTACTTGTGGTGGCTCACTCCAGAAACTAAGTACATTGTCTGTAGGATCAACCAAATCAAACAAAAATTTAACATAAGCAGTATATCCACTTGACAATGCTGTATTAACATCTAAAGTTTGAAGTATCATTTTATTATTGCAGTTTATTGGTAGTTTTATATCTATAGAAAAATCTTTATAACACTCATTGCAAGAATCATGTAAAGTAAAACTTATTTGCGTTAGCAATGGGTTTGTAAGCTCAAACTCTACTGTAATTGTTGTGCAATTCCCTGGTGCAACCGTCGGATTTGGATTACTAACATTTAATATCTCAATGCCATTATGATTTAACATTGAACTCAAATCTTCAAAACAATCTGTATTTGTCCCATTATTACATACTGTTAGTGCCACAGTATAAATAATCTTACATTCTTGTATAATAGGGGCTTTATATTGATATTTCACATCTACATCTTCACAAGGGCAATCAGATATTTGTTCTATACTTAGTGTAGGTGAGCTTACATTGCAAATACCTGCTGCATAATTAACGTTTAACGTATAATCTCCAAACCCACTTAACGGCAATAACAAAGGAGTAAAGGTATAATTTCCTGTCCCTGTTGTAAGACTATTTCCATTTAACAACCATTGCCAATCTATAGTGGCATTTCTTGTAAGTCCATAAGCACTTATGTTAGTTAATGGATGTAGATGTGTGTTACATCTTTGATAACAACCTGTCAACAATCCATCAAAGTCAGGAGCTGACACTATCTCTATCTGTGCTAAATCTGATTTACATCCCGTTGTAAGATCATAATAATATGCTGTGGCTATTCCTGCATTATAATAATCTGCTATACTACTAAATATTCCTGTATTCCAATATACTTTATTTGCTACACTACTACTGATTGTCCTAAGATTTACTGGAGGATTATCTATACATCTATTTGCTCCAAAACCTATACTTGGTGCATGTGGTATTGGATTTACTTCTATTGCCATAGTTGCATTGTCAGAGCAACCTGATGAAACATCCACAACATAAAGATCTGCTGTATATATTCCTGATTGTTCAGCATCAAACGTTATATTCGCCGCCGTTACACTTGGATTAACTGCTACTGCACTTCCATCTGGGGCTGTAACTGTCCACGTATAACTTATTGTCCCAACAGCAGCTCCATTATCACCAAACAACTCCACTTCATCTTTCTTACAATACTTATTGCTACTTGCACTTATAGACGCTATCGGCTTATTCAAAAATGGTACGTTTATGGAAGCTTCTTCCCTACAATAATTAGCGTTACTTACAAGCAAAGGATAGTCCCCTGTATAATATGTGTTATAAGTATTATTTGTAACTGTAGGTGGGGTGTTGTTCCATAAATAATTTGCTATTGTTGTTTGTATAGTAGAATATGTATAATTAATTTGACGTGCTGAACCAGGACAAACATTTGTATTATTATACAAATATAATGAACCAGCATCAAATGGATTACCTTTGGATGTTATAAATATATTAGCAGATAGTGTACAACCATTAGTATATGTTATTGTTGCTGTATTATTTGGATATACCCCTGTCTGATATGTATGTTGTACGCTATTCCCTGGATAACTAACAGAAGAAGCATCTCCAAAAGACCACGCTGTCTGTGTTATTGTAGATGATATATCTGTGCTTCCACTCATCAATTTAGCAGTAAGCAAAATAGGTGTATTGTCGCAAGTATTATATGGACTGGCTGTATTTGCTGTAGTAAGAGATAATGAAGTGTTCGTTGGCATATTATCAAAAGTAACATTTCTGTAAATAGTGCAAGTTAAATACTTGAACTTAACCGTATAAGTACCATTAGCGGCTAATGTAGGCGATATGGCTGCCGTTGCCCCTACAGCTATATTAAACGTATTAACTAACGTGCTTCCTTGATATATTTCTACTATTATTGGTGTAGTTCTACCTGTTAGATATTGTGATTTATCTATTACTTCTATCCTATTGCATCTTTTTTGTATCTCACAATCTAAGATATAATTAATTGTTGTCTGTGTCTGTCCACTATAACAAGTGCTACCATTTTGAGCATTCACATATATATTATATGTTCCAACATAATTAAATGTAATATCCCTTGTTGTGTTATTTACTGTTGCTATAGTAACACCATCAGATGGTGTTACTCCCCAAGTGGCAGTTAATAAAGTTGGTAACCCACTAACAGAAAACTCTATATCATGTTCACAAACATCTGTATTAAAATTAGTTACTGTCAAAACATTACAGCTTTCTTGTGTCCCACTATTTGGTATTGTTATACACAATGTTTCACTACAATTACTGTTAGATATTTTACAGCAATATGTCCCGTCTCCTGTAGTTGTTGTTGAAAGAGTTGAGCCAGTGGCTCCAGGAATTATTTGATTATTATATTCCCAACTATAAGTATTCACAGACACATCTGGAGAAACTACACTAATTGTATGACTACTTCCATCATACACTAAATCGCTGGCATTTACTGTATTTATTGTTATTGCTGGTGCACTACCAGAAATAAACATTGAAGTATTATTACAATAATTGTATGGATTATATTTTACTGCAATTATTGGACTTGTTGTTTCTGTAATTGGATAATTAAATGAAGTAACACCATCATATTTTCTATTCCCATTTACTGTCCAATGTAAATTATTGGCTATAAGCGGTGATGATGATGTTGCTGATATATTTATATTATCATTTAAGCATACAGGATTAGGAGTTACATTTACTGTTAAAGGTGCTGCTGCTGTTGTCGAAATGTATAGATTAAAATAATCTTTTATGTTGTTACAATACGTCCTCTTTAATGTAATATAGAAGTTCGTTATGGTGCTATTATTTATAAGTATCTTTACATTATTGGATATCTCACTACCTATAATACTTGCCGCTGATTGTTTCGTAGGCTCTATCTTCCATTCATAATCAACACCATTTTGATTTGGAATTTCATTATTACTTAAATCAATTGTAGTCCCTTGACAAGCCTTTATACTTACTCCTCCTGTAACAGGTGTAGAGTTCGGAATGTTTATTGGTGCTAATGTGAATTGATTTACACTAACTATCATTGGTGTTGTTGACCTACATCCAAGTTGCTTATCATAGTTAAATACATTGACATTATAGCAGTTTGATGTTATAGTTGTAGGATAGTTAATTGTTACTTCATTGCCAGAAGTGCTTGCAGGAGTTACACCACTACAAACAGGTTCCCATATAAAATTATAATTTGTGCTACTTGGAGTCCCCTTCAAGAGTATTGATGTATTTGGACACGCTGTGGTAGGATTATTTGGATCCATATCTGCAACAGTCGGCGCTAATGGTGGTGTCTTTACTTCCATCAAGAACTCCGCTACATTACAATAATTACTGTTCTCTGCTGTTACTTTATACTTCCCCGCAACAGCAAATGTGTGATTAAATGTTGTTCCTGTTGTTGTATAAACTAATGTGTTATTGGCTATATTATACACCCTCCACGTTGCACTAACACTTGGTGTTAATGTTAGATTGGCCGCATTTGTTAAACATATCTTTTCTTTTCCACTTATCTCTATCCTTGGCTTTACTACTATGGTCTTCGTCTGTGAGGTAAATAAACCACAATCCAAAAAATCGCATCTATAGGTTACTGTCAATTGATATGTCCCTGCTGTATTAAACTGAAACAACTCTTCATTTGCCCCATTCTGTACACTTTTATATACCCCTGCTGTTGGTGTTATTGTCCAATTATATTCTGTACTTCCATACATGGGCACTGAATATATTACAGCTTCCCCCATACACGCTGTTTGCTGTCCTGATATCTCTACATTATTTGTTATGATTGGTATCTTTACATTCATAAGTTTAGGGCAATAATCCCCTCCACATGCACTTCCATCTAAACCTATTGTCCCATATCCATTCTGAGGATTATTCCATATCACTGTTACTTTCGAGGTGCCTTGCCCTGCTATGATTTGTCCCCCTTCTATCTGCCAATTGTATTGACTACAACTTGCATTCAATGCTTCATATGTTACTGTTGCTCCTTCACACACTGTCCCATAACAAGATAGCTCTAATGGATTCCCTTTTATTATCTCTACTTCATACTCTTCCTCATCATAACAACCACAGTTATTATATATCCTATGTGTAACCTGTACACCTTGTTGCACATTCTCTATTTTATAGTCTTTTGTTGATACTATTCCATATGGACTATTCCAATAATATCCACTTATATCACTATTGGCTGTTGTTGACGCATCTGTGAATGATACATCTTCTCCAACACATACTCTAATTACTTTTTGTCCATTGATAACTGTATAGTCTGGTGTCGTCGTTGACCCTATCACAGGTTTCTCTATCAATACTACATTCTTAGTGGCTGTACATGTCGTACCATCTTCTGCCGTTACTTCTGCCGTTACTTGCCCAGTGCTATTATTGCCCCAATATACTGTTACTGTATTATTACTGTTTACTGTATAACTATTCGCCCCTATTATTGTCCATGTTAATGTTTGTATACCAATCCCTACACCTGCATTTATACTCGCTGTATATATTACTGTACTCTCTTTACACGCAAGTATATTATTAGGTAACTCATCTATCAAATTGTCTTTCTGATCTGTTAACACACACTTTGACTCAAAACTACTAGTTATTACTACATTACAGACTGACTGTGCTAATATTATATTGACACTAATGGACATCAATACAAATAATATTAATCTTTTCATCTCTTTTTATCCTTTATTTCTTTTTGTTTTTATTCTCCTTTATATACCTTACTCCTTTGAGATAATACTTTATCTCAATTCTTCTATACTCCTCTTTCTCCAACACCATTTTTTTTGGCGTTTACTTCTTCTTTTCTTAATGAAACTTTGCTATCATTTCTCTCTACTCAAGAGAATGATAGATCTACCTGTCGAAATTGTTCTTACCGAGAATATAGATATACAATGACGCATATCTCGAAATTACTACACTCACATAATAACCTTTTTGCAATAACTTTTCATCATTACAATTAGCATATAATCTTGCTATATTGTTATTATGCCTCATACTTCTTTTTATATTACAAAATACTTCTTATTTCGCCAGCAAAGTAATAAAATTTTTTCCACAAAAACAAATATTTTCTCTTTTTTTATTCAATATCTTTTATCCTATTTACTCATCTATCTATTTATCAATAAAATAATACTACAACTCACCACTATAAAATTTTCTTATACCTAAAAAATAACTCTTTATTTTGGCTTTCTACTGTTTGATTTACAAAATTGAAAACAAAAAAAACAGCAGATTGTTTCTGTGTTTCAATCTGCCGCTTTTTAAAAAATATAATTTAGTGTTTTTATTAGTCTGGATTATCGTTTAAAAAAGAATTGTCGTCCTTAATCATTTTACCATTGACAAGTATGTATGCAGAAGCTTCCTTTTGAGCAGAATGAACTTGCAATTCATCTATTTCCTCATTATATAACTTGTAGGCAGGAGTATTGATTAAACTCTCCAATCCTCTGTCTGTATGCATTTGCTTTGCAAATTGCTCCATTCTTTTCTGACGCTCTTGCACTACTTGTTCGTGAGTCTTATCTTTAAACAGACTTTGGCTATCATCTGTGCGTGGAGCAACAAAATCAGGAGTTATTGTAGGTTTGCTCATTGGCTGCTGCGAATCTACAGTTTGCTTAGCAACAATAGGTTCTTCTTTAACAGATATTTGGGTCATAATAGCTTCTTCTGTAAGAATTGGCTTAGCCTGTGTTTGAGGCTTAATGGACTCTGCTGTTCTGTTGCTATCAGGGAATACATTTAATGTATGATGTTTTATTTCATTTTGTATTGGTTGAATAGGCTGTGGATTTTGAACTTTTGGTTCAATAGTTACTTTTTTTGCAATGAAAGGAGCCCGAGGTTTCTCATCTTCTATTGGAGTTACTTTTATCTGTTTATTGGGGTCGTAATCATTCTCAACCTTAACAGCTACAGGTTTTTCCTCTTGTGATGTAGTAAGTTTTTCGTCAAGTGTAACAGTATTTACTGTTGTTCTGTCAAAGGGATTGAAAAGCTCTTTTTCTTCAAAACCTGTAGCTATCATTGTAATATCTATTTGGTCTTTATAAGAATCATCATATTTTAATCCCCAAATAACATCTGGCTCACCGCCCATCTCATTGCGCAAATATGTTGTTATTTCGTCTAATTCTTCTGTTGTCAAAGCAAAGTCATCTTCTGGTGAACAAGTTATATAAAGCAATACATTTTTTGTTCCTTTTAGTGATGAATCATTAAGCAAATCTGACTGAGCTGCTTGTTTAATAGCCGTAATAGCTCTGCCCTCTTCACTTTCATTAAAACCTGTTCCTATACCCATAATTGCGACACCAGAGTTAGCCATTATACTTTGAACATCACGGAAATCTGCCATAACATAACCTGTGGTTGTAATTATTTCTGCTATTCCTTTTGTTGCTGTAAGCAAAATATCATCTGCCATAGGAAACATTTGTGTCATAGGCACCTTTGCTCTACTTCCTATCTTATCAGTATTAACAATAATTATTGCATCAACAATACTCTTTAGATTCTTTATTCCTTCTTCAGCTTGTTTTTTTCTTCTTGCACCCTCAAAAGACAAAGGCAAAGTAACAACAGCAACAACAAGTATTTTATCGTCTGTCGCTTGGTCTTGATCATCTTTAATCTCTATTTCCTTAGCAAATTGAGCCACAACAGGAGCAGCACCAGTACCCGTACCTCCACCCATACCTGCTGCAATAAAAAGCATCTGAGTATTATTACCCAACATTGCCTTGATTTCATCTTCAGCAGCAAGAGCTGCAACCTTAGCTTTTTCTGGATTATTACCAGCACCCAAGCCATCTTTACCTATCTTGATTTTGTTCTCAACAGGAGATGCATCTAAAGATTTCTTGTCTGTGTTACAAACAATAAAATCCACTCCACTTATACCTTTATTATACATGTGGTTTATGGCATTTGTGCCACCTCCTCCTACTCCAACCACTTTAATGTAGTTGGAATTTTCTTTTGGTGCTTCAAATTGTAACATTCGTATCTATATTATTTTATATTTGTATGGTCTATGATTAACTATAACTTTTCAAAGTGTAAAAATACAACATTATATTTGATTGAGACAAATAAAATCAAATATTTTTTAACAACGAATTGTTTATAACGCTATTCAATAACATTGTCATCCTTAAAAAATGCTTCAAGCCATTTTGTTACTCTACGAGTAATATTAGATGGATTTTTTGGAGTTTTTTCTTTCTTCTCTTTAACTCCTTTTGTTTCTACGACCACTTCTTCTTCCTCTGGCTCTGCTTGTTCATTTTGTTGTGTTTCTGTTTGGTCATTTTTCAATACAGCCATTGGAATAGAATTAGATTCACTCTTGTCATCTAATTTTTTCAGACCCTCAAGAATAAGTCCTATACCAGTAGCATGCATTGGGTGAGTCATTTCTCCTGTAACTGTGCCGCCAAGATGGTCTTCTGGAGTTCCAACTCTTGCATCTATGCATGTCAAATACTCTGTAAGCTGTACAATATCCTTCATTTTGGCACCACCTCCTGAAAGAACTATACCGGCAATCAATTTCTTCTCAAATTGTTTGTTCTTGATCTCAAATAGCACTTGATCTATTATCATTTGCATTCTTGCTTGAATAATTCCTGCAAGTGTTTTTGCAGAAATCTCTCTTGGCGGACGTCCTCTGAAACCAGGAACAGATATTATTTCATTTTCTTTTGCACTCTCAGAAAGGCAAGAACCATACTGTACCTTCAATGCCTCTGCTTGTGTTTTAATAATTGAACAACCATCCTTTATATCCTCTGTAATCACATTACCTGCCAAAGGTATGACAGCTGTATGACGCAAAATGCCATCATAAAATATAGCAATATCTGTTGTACCACCACCAATATCCACCAAACAAACTCCTGCTTGTTTCTCGCCTTCATTAACCACTGCCTCTGCTGAAGCTATTGGTTCAAGAATTATATTTCTAACTTTACAGCCAGCCATTTCAACACTGCGTACAATGTTTTCTATATTCTTTACATCGCCAGTAATAATATTGAAATTACCTTCCAAACAATTACCAGGCATTCCAACAGGCTCTGTAATATTTCCTTCTCTATCTACAATGTAATCTTGAGGAACAACATGAATTATCTTCTCGCCCGGCTCAAGAACAAGGTTTTCTTGGTCTTTTATAAGCTTGTCTCTATCTGCCTGAGTTATGATATGTCCTTTGCCTTCAAGCATAATATTCCCTCTGTTTTGTTTGTTGTGTATTTGGTGTCCAGCAATGCCTACAAAGACTTCTTTTATCTTGTAGCCAGTTTTGTTTTCCACCTCTTGAATAGCCCTTTTGATTGATGAAGCAGCTTGTTCAATATTTCTAACAACACCTCTTTCAACACCCAAGGATTCACTTTTGCCCATACCTATAATAATAGGCTTACCCTCTTCATTGCGTGCACCAATAAAGACCGCAATCTTTGTTGTACCTATGTCTATACCGACTACTACATTGTTATTCATATCACCTTGTTTTTTTTATATTAATATCATTTTCCTATTCTACTCCTGATGGAGCCGGAGCCTCTGTTGGAGCCTGCACTCCCGGCTTTCTTGTGCAGACAGCTTGATTTTTGTAACGTAAATCTATTGCACTGTAATTGTCCCAACCAACCCTTGAGAACCCTTCTTTATAAAGATAGCCAAGTTTTCTGAGTTGTTCAGACATATCTGTCATTGTTCCTACCCTAATAACACATGAACCAATCTTTGGTATCAATTCATAATTACCTATTTGAGAAACAAAAATTTGATCTATCTGATAAGCCAAAATACTATCTGAATAAATCATATTTGCTAACTCATACAAATAGATTATGTTTCTTTCAGGGCGAAATTTATTCACAGCATTTGATGTATCTATTCTTTGTTTAGCCAATAACTGCCTACTTATACTTATGTCTCCATTTGCTACAACCACATCTGTTGTTTGCATAGTACTGACTATTGGCATAATCTTGCCTTGACGGTCTATATAATATTCCTGTCCTTCTTTTGTGCAAAGCCTAATCACGGGCTCTCCTTGTTTTATATCTATCTTCAAATCACCACTTAGTGTTTGATAAACCTGAGCATCTTCTATGTATGGATTATTCTTTAAAAAAGCCTCCATTGTCCTTTCGTCTATATCCTTTTTTCTCTTAGATAGCAAATTACCATACTGCAAAGTTAATGATTTTTCTATTTCATTAGCTCTTATTATTGTATCACTTTTTCCATAAACAACATTTATCTGTACTTTTTGAATGTTGCGATAACCAATAAAGAGATTACCCATCACTATTAAAACTATTAACAGCAACACAAACAAAAAGCTAACTGCTATTTTCCCTCTCTTACTCATTTGCAAAACGTTTTTCTATTTGTGGGACAAGATTAGCTATGTCTCCTGCTCCCATTGTTAAAAGAACTTGAGGATATAAGGCCTCTAAAAGGTCGCAAAGATTTTCCTTGTCAGTATAGTATTTATCCATTTTATTTATGCGATGCAACAAAACTTGAGAAGTAATAAATGGCAAAGGTTTCTCTCGTGCTGGATATATATCCAAGAGCACCACCTCATCTAAAAGTTCAAGGCTACGTGCAAACTCGTCCATAAAATCTCTTGTGCGTGAATACAAATGTGGCTGAAAAACTCCTGTTATTTTTTTGTCAGGATACTGCATACGAACAGACTCAATTAAAGTAGAAATTTCTTTTGGATGATGAGCATAATCATCTATATATACAAAGTTTTTTCTCTTAACTCTCAAGTCAAAACGCCTTTCAGCACCAGAAAAAGTAGCCAAATTCTTACGAACTTCCTCTTCTGTTGCGCCACATATCAAGCATATCGCAATAGCCAAAACTGCATTTTCAACATTATGCACTCCACCATAATTCAAGCAAAAGTCATAATAGATTTTATCTGGTGTACGCATATCAAAATAATATGTGCCATTGTAAGAGCGAATATTTATTGCATAATAGTCAGCATCAACTCCACGAATAGTATATGTATATTTTTGAAGACTCTCTTTTATTGCTTGGTCGTCTATATCAACTTCTGCTTTTGTGAATAATGCAGAAGAAGACAGATTTGCAAAATCTATAAAAGCTTTTTTTAACTCATCTTTTGTTCCATAAATATCCAAATGGTCAGCATCTATAGCTGTAATAGCTGCAATTTCTGGTGTAAGGCGCAAGAAAGAACGGTCAAATTCATCAGCCTCCACAACAACCCAATCACTATTTTTATCAGCTACAAAATTAGAATGAAAATTCTTGCTTATACCGCCCAAAAAGGCACTACACCCAATGGAAGTATTATATAGTATATGTGCAATCATTGAAGTTGTGGTGGTCTTACCATGTGAACCACTTATGGCTATGCAACGCTTTCCGAAAGTTATTTCTCCTAAAACTTCAGAGCGTTTAAGCATTGGAATATTTGACGCCTTGAAATATTCAAATAATTTATTGTCTTGAGGAATTGCAGGAGTATATATGCAACTATCAATGCCAGAGGGCAACAAATCAGGATTATCCTCGTATATAATTTCAATACCTTCCTTAGATTCATTGTCTGTTAAAGGGCTTTCTGTAAGGTCATAACCATACACTTTGTTACCTAATTGCAAAAAGTAACGAGCTATTGCGCTCATGCCTATACCACCTATACCTAAGAAATAATACGTCTTCATATCCCCAAATTGTTTCTTTGTTTTAATTTTCTCTTTCTTTGTTTTAGCGCGCTGAATCTTTGTTTCAGATTACTGTTTCTTTGTTTTATTTTCAAGTAACGCAATCACCTGTTGCACAATCTTTATATCCGCATTGCTAACTCCTAATTGCTTTATATTTTGACTTAGTTGCTGGCGTTTGTTCTCATTTTTTAGCAAGTCTTCTACTAACCCAACAAGTTGTTCCTTTGAATCTGAGTCCTTGATAATAAGAGCCGCATTGCGATTTACCAAAGCCATAGCATTTTTTGTTTGATGGTCTTCAGCCACATTTGGAGAAGGCACAAGTATAGCAGGTTTGCCAACACAGCAAAGCTCACTTATGCTTATAGCTCCAGCTCTTGAAATAATAACATCAGCACAAGCATAAGCCAAATCCATTTCATAGATAAACTCCATTAGCTTTACATTATCTGTATTAACTTTGGCAAGATTTGCTTTTTCCTCATTGTAATAGAATTTACCACTCTGCCACAAGAGTTGTACATCATTGTCTGCAAAAAATTGCAAATTGTTGCTCAATGAGTCGTTTATTGTTCTTGCTCCCAAAGAACCTCCTATGGAAAGCACAATCGGTTTATCAGCTTTAAGTCCAAAACGCGCTATAGCCTCTGCTCTCTTACCTTCTATGTTAATAACGTTTTGTCTGATAGGATTTCCAGTGAAAACAATCTTATCCTTCGGAAACCATTTTTCCATACCCTCATAGGCAACACAAATCTTTTGGACTTGTTTAGCCAATTGACGATTTGTAATTCCGGGATAAGAGTTTTGCTCTTGAATAAGAGTTGGTATATTTAGTTTTTGAGCTTGTTGCAATGTAGGAAAAGAAGCATAACCTCCCACACCAATAGCTATATCTGGTTTAAAGTCTTTAAGAATCTTGCGAGCCCTGAGTGAGGAAGCAATAACTTTAAATGGCACCAAAAGATTTTTTGTTGTCAATCTTCTTTGCAACCCAGCTATTGGCAAACCCTTTATTTCATAACCAGCCTTTGGCACTTTTTCCATTTCCATTCTGCCTTCAGCTCCCACAAAAAGTATTTGGCTTTGAGGAAAACATCTCTTTATTTCATTAGCTATGGCAACAGCAGGAAATATATGTCCTCCGGTTCCCCCACCGCTTATGATAACTCTTGGATTAAGGTTTGAATTATTCTGCTCCATTTTCTTGATTATTTGTTTTTTGGGTATTATTATCTTGTTGTGTTTCTTGATTATTTTCTTGTGTCTGTTTCACTGCTTTGACAGTTTTTTCGTCTAAAGAAGTATCCACATCTGTTGCCAAAGCCTCTTGTTCATATTCTTTATTTGTATCTGCACTTATACTAAGAATAATTCCCAAAGCTACACAAGAGAAGATGAAACTTGTTCCTCCATAGCTTATAAAAGGAAGAGTCTGACCTGTAACCGGCATAAGTGATACGGAAACACACATATTTATCATTGCTTGAAAAACAATCATCATTACAAGTCCAATAGAGCAAAAAGCTCCGAAGAATCCCTTGCATCGCCGTGCTATCAATATACCTCTATATAGCAAAACCAAATACAATATAATAACAAGCAAGCCTAAGAATATTCCACCTTCTTCTATAATGATTGAAAATATAAAGTCATTGTGGCTTTCACTCAAAAAACGAGCTTGAGTTGTATTTCCAACCATTTTCCCTAATATACCTCCTGTAGCTATCGCCATGCGAGCTTGATTGCTCTGCGTTATAGCTTCCATATCATTATTGGTAAAAGACTCAACACGCTTAACCCAAGTGTCAGAACGCGCAAGTAAATTAGGATTAGATTTCATTACAGTAAAACCAATAATAATCACAAGCACTCCAACGCCAATCAACATTCCTATATATTTCAAATTTATTCCACCAATAAACATCATGCATAAACAAATAAGGAAAAGTATGGCTGCAGTAGAAAAGTTTTCAGGAAAAATGAGAGCACAAATAAGGATAATAGGCACCATTAGCCGTTTAAACACATCTAAGGACTTAATTTTGTCTTGATGCAAAGCTAAAGTGCGAGCAACATACACAATAAGCACTATTTTTACTATTTCAGATGGTTGAAACTGTCCTATAAGCGGAATAGTTAACCAACGTGCAGCACTTTTTGTACCAATAGAGCCTATGAGTAAAGTTATAATCAGCAATATATAAGAAAAGAAAAGTCCACTCTTTGCCCAGCGTGAGAAAAGAGTATATTTGACTGTGTGTACAATATACACCAGACAAGTTCCGGCACAAAGAATTGCGATATGTTTTGCAAACATTCCAAAAGGTGAACCTCCTTGCTTCTCATAAACTGTTTTACCCAGTGTGCTATACACCTCAATACATGAGATAAGCATCAACAGGATAAAAATCATCCATATAACTTTATCACCTTTAATCTTTATTTTCAACTTCCCTTTTAACATTGTCGTAAATTATAACGCTAATACATTAGCAGAAAATTCTTTACCTCTTATATCAATATCTTCTTTTATTCCATTAGCAGGTGAGAAAAGCACAACATCATCTTTGTGTGCTATGGCGTGTGCAAACTCAACAGCTCCAGCACAATCATTTGCGACAATAAGAGTAGATATTTCTTTATCAAAATATTGTTTTATCTCTTGTGCAGCAGAGCCAAAGGCTACTATTGCTATAACTTTCTGTCTAACTATTTCTCTCAAAGCAGCATAATCACATTTTTGCCATTCATTTTGACAAGCAACCCAAACAATACGAGATGGAATTTCTTCCATCGTAAACCAAGTCATATTAGGATTTAGAGCAAAGGCATCATTGATATACCTTACACCTTCTATTGTTGCCACAAGCTCTTTACGAAAAGGCCTGCCCTCTTGCGTGTCAAACATCTTAAATATCTCTTGTCTTCTAAAAAGAACACTTTGATAAGCTCTTGCAGCAAGAGAGGTATGTGTATTTGCTATAGTTAATTGTTCTATACTCATATTAACGAAGTTTAAGAGTTACTACTGTTATTACTGCAAGTATAATACTGATAATCAAAAATCTCATTACAATCTTTGGTTCTGCATATCCTTTCTTCTGATAGTGGTGGTGTAATGGTGCCATAAGGAATATACGCCTACCCTCACCATATTTTTTCTTAGTATATTTGAAATATGTTACTTGAATTATCACAGAAATACTCTCAACCATAAATACTCCACATAGAATTGGTAAAAGCAATTCTTTTCTCAACAAAATTGCTATCACAGCAATAATACCACCTATAGACAAAGAACCTGTATCACCCATAAAAATCTGTGCTGGATATGTATTGTACCAAAGAAAACCTGCTGTTGCTCCAACAAAAGCACTGATAAATATTGTCAGCTCTCCTACACTTGGAATATACATTATATTCAAATAGTTTGCAAAAATTATGTTACCACTAACCCACGCAAGGAGAGCAAGCGTGGAAGCAACAACAGAACTAACTCCTGTGGCCAAACCATCTATACCATCTGTCAGATTGGCTCCATTGCTAACCGCCGTAATAATAAATATGACAATAGGAATAAAGATTAGCCAAGCCCAAGATTGATAATCGCCACCAATCCATTTAATAAGCCAAGCATAATCAAACTCATTATTTTTCACAAATGGAATAGTTGTCTTTGTTGAGTGGCGAGTGTACTTAGAGAATTTAGTTTTGGCTTTTTCAAACTCTGTCTGGTCTTGTGTTGACTGACTTTGAGTGCTGATTGTTTGAGTATATGAGCTTTGTTTTACTGACCGACCATTAGATGTAGTAATATCTGTTTGAAAATATATCAATCCTCCAACAACTATACCCAAAACAACTTGTCCTACAATTTTGAATTTACCTTTCAGTCCCTTTTTATCATGACGGAAAACCTTTATGTAATCATCAAGGAAACCAATGAGCCCAAGCCATATTGTTGTCAAGAGCATTATGATAATGTATATATTATCCAAACGAGCAAACAAAAGTGTTGGAATAATAATTGCTGCAAGAATAATCAAGCCTCCCATTGTTGGAGTACCTTCTTTTTCCTTTTGACCTTCAAGTCCCAACTCTCTTACGGTCTCACCTATTTGTTTGCGGCGCAAAAAAGCAATTAGTCTTTTTCCATATACTATTGTTATAAATAGTGAAGTGATTACTGCAGCGGCAGCACGAAATGAAATATATTGGAATACTCCTGCTCCAGGGACTCCCAACTGTGTGTGCAACCAAGTGAATAAATAGTATAACATAATAATATAGTGTTTGATGGTTAATATCTCAATACTTCTTCTTTATCATCAAAATGATTTCTTACTCCATTTATTTCTTGATATTTCTCATGACCTTTACCTGCCACAAGAATTATATCATTTTTGTCTGCCATTGCGCAAGCAACTTTAATAGCTTCTTTTCTATTTGTTATTGTTAGCGTTTTGCTTTCAAAAGACGCAGAGACACCCTCTTGCATATCTATAAGAATTTGCTCAGGGTCTTCTGTGCGTGGATTATCTGAAGTCAAAATAACTCTGTCTGAATTTTGAACTGCTATTTGAGCCATTTCTGGACGTTTTGTTTTGTCCCTATCTCCACCACAACCCACAACCGTTATCAATTTTGCTTTAGATCCTCTAATTTCATTGATAGTATTTATTACATTTTGCAATGCATCTGGAGTATGTGCATAATCTATTATAGCTTTCGCTCCATTCTTTATTGAAACACAATTAAACCTACCCTCTGCGCTTTCAAGACAACTAATTTGTCTAAGCACATCTTGTTTATCAAATCCAAGCAATAGTGCTGTTGAATAAATAGCAAGTATATTGTAAGCATTGAATTTGCCTATAAGCCTTATCCATACATCTTGATTGTCTATATTGAGTAATTGAGCTTCAAAATTATTCTCTAAGATAATAGCATGGAAATCTGCCAAAGTCGAAAGACTATAAGTGTAAGTGTGAGCCTTTGTATTCTGAGTCATTACAAGTCCATTCTTATCGTCTATATTTGTAAGTGCAAATGCATCTTTGCCTAAGTCATCAAAGAACTTCTTTTTAGCCTTTATATAGTTTGCAAATGTTTTATGGAAATCAAGATGGTCATGAGTAATATTTGAGAAGATAGCTCCAGTAAAATGCACACCAGCTATACGATTTTGGATAATAGCATGTGAACTCACTTCCATAAAAACATATTGGCAACCCTTTCTAACCATGTCTGCCAATAAAGAATTCAGCTCTATTGCATCAGAAGTTGTGTGAGTACTTTTTATTTCTTTACCATTAATCTTATTGACTATCGTAGAGAGCAAACCACATTTATAACCCAAAGAAATAAAGAGATTATACAAAAGTGTTACTGTTGTTGTTTTGCCATTTGTGCCTGTTATTCCAACAACTTTCAGTTTTTCTGAAGGTTGTCCATAATAATATGAAGCTATGTAGCCCAAAGCCTCTGAAGGATCTTTCACAACAAAAAACTCTGCATCTTTTGCCTTTGCTTCATCGGGGATATGTTCGCAAACAATCCATTTTGCGCCCTTATCAATACAAGAAGCAATAAATGTATGTCCATCTGTTTGTGTTCCTTTTTGTGCAACAAACAAATATCCTTCTCTCACTTGGCGAGAGTCAAAACAAATACCTTTTATCTCACCACTATCTATTATTGTATATATGCTTCTATATTTATTCATAATCTACTGTAATTGCAAATTTATTATACTACCTGCTTTATAAGCTCCTCCTGCTTGTGGAGACTGTGAGCAAACTTTGCCTTTGCCACTAAAATGAACCTTTAATCCTTTTTTAGAAAGCAAATACATTGCATCTCTTATTGTCATTCCCTTTACATTTGGAATTATGTTGTCTTTTCTTAGTGGTTGCCATAGTGGACTTTGTTGATTTGTCCTCATACCTATTGCTGTGCAGAAACGATTATAATTAGCAGCGTTTCCTGTTGTGTATGCAGGCACTTGTTTTACATTTGTCTGTGCTTGATGAAAATCAACTCTTGTCCCTACAACTCTATCTGAAAGGTCTTTGAATACTGGCGCAGCAAGATCTCCACCATGAGTAACATTCTTATGCGGTTTAATAATCACAACTATACAAGAATACTGTGGATTGTCTGCAGGGAAGTATCCAGCAAATGAAGCTCTGTGTTGCAAAGCCAAACCATTACTTTTTACATAATTAACCTCAGCTGTACCTGTCTTACCAGCTATACCATAAGCCGTTTTTGAAAGTCTCTTACCGGTTCCTTGTTCTACAACCTTCTTGAGTATGCTTTGGATTTGTAACAAAGTCTCTTTCTTGCACATTTGATTCTTTATGATTGTGGTTGGGAATGTCTTTATTGTCTTACCATTTTTAACTATACTGCTCACAAACCTTGGCTTAACCATTACTCCATTATTAGCTATTCCATTATAAAAGGTAAGCAGTTGCAAAGGCGTCATCATTGTAACATATCCAAAACTCATTCTCAATATATCATCAACAGAAGTTGCTTTCTTATTGATATATGGTGTTGGTTCATTAGTTCTTATGTCCATATCAAGTTTATGAAAATAAAAATATTGCTCCAAATCTTGAGCAAGTTGCAATTTCTTTCCTGTTTGAATATAGTTCTGATAAGCTAATTGACTCATGGCAACATTACTACTCATTTCAATAGCTCTACCCATGGATACCATTCCATGATTTATTTTTCCAACATCAACAATATCTTTCTTTGTACCAGGAAAACGCTTTGCAAATGTAGGAAGCATCATTGCAGTATCAGCCAAATGTTTGTCAAGAAGCATCATTGCAGTAATAGTTTTGAAAGTACTACCAGGTTCAAAATAATCATTAACAGCCAAGTTCCTGCTTTCTACATATTCGCCTGTTTTTTCATTCAACTGCATTGAAGAAATAGCTCTGACATAACCTGTTTTCACTTCCATAAGTATAACACAACCTTCCTCTGCATCATTACTATCCAAACATTTTACTAAACTATTGTCTGCCAATTCTTGCAAACGCACATCTATTGTACTAATTATATCATTGCCATCAATAGGCTTAATTTGCTCTGTCTCATCACAAGGCACCCATACACCAGGATTTATCTTTCTTTCCTTTCTCATGCCTTTTTCTCCTCTTAAATAAGAAGAGTAAAAACCATCTATTCCGTCATAACAAGTATCACAACCATACAAAGGCACACCTATGCTACGGCGAGCCATTGGATAGTAAGGATAATATCTGACATTTCTCTCCACAACACTTACAGCATTACTTTGATAGAACTTACCTGTACCTATACGTTTTTTACCTATCTTTCTAATTTTCTCATAAGATATTAGTGGAAACTTACGGAAGATTTCCCATTGATCTAAAGAAAGATCTTTAGCTACAAGCACATAACGATTGCCTTTTGATTTATTTCTTGCCTTTGAAAAGTAAGCCATATATTCATCAGCACTTTTATACTGTGGACTACCAGCAAAGAAATAAGCCATTTTTATACACAAACGTGGCATATCTGCCTTATAAATACTATCACTTATTACTCTATTTGCATCTGTTTTATGTGTTTTAGGGTCAAGAACTGGATTGCTACCCAAATCCATATAAATATCATACTGAGGAATATCTGTTGCCAAAACAAGTAACTCTCCTGAATCAGAATCTACAGAATATATTGTACCTCTCTTAGCCCTTACCTCCCTCAAGTCTTCATAACGCTCCTTAGATAGAGTACGCCAAAAACTACCCTCAGCTATCTGGATATATAATATACGCCCCAATATACACAAAAAACCAATAAATATAGCTATGTATATGAACAAACAACGCATCAATATGTCTCTTTTGTCGTCTTTCATTGCTTTTGAGTTGTATCTGACTTATCCATTAGTATTACTTGTTTCTTTTCCTCTCTAGAAACCTTTACACCTTGTGGCTCAAGTTGTTTTTCTAATTGAAGCATTTGAGTTTGTTTTTGATATACACCTCTCTCTTCTGCACTTTTTTTCTCCAAGTAGTCTGTTTCCTGCTCCAATTGATCTATTTCCTTTACAGTAGCCTCTATACTATACCTATTTGAGATATAAATCACAATAAGAACAACTGCCAAAAATATAAAAGGCACCCACGAAAGAAAACCTTTGCGCACCAAAAAAGAACCATTTATTATATCTTTTGCTTTCATAGTTTCTCTGCTATTCTAAGTTTGGCACTTCTTGCTCTTGAATTTTGAGCAATTTCTTCTTGTGAAGCTATTATAGGTTTCTTTGTTATTACTTTGTATGGGCAAAGGCTATTGCCATAAAAGTCCTTTTCCACTTCCCCTGAGCTATTGCCAGCACGCATATAGTTTTTCACTAATCTGTCTTCCAAAGAATGATAACTCATAACACACAATCTTCCTCCTTGACGCAAAACTTCTGCACACTGCTTAAGCATTGAATTCAAAGCTCCAAGCTCATCATTAACCTCTATGCGCAAAGCCTGAAAAACAACAGCATAAAATTTATTCTCTTTACCAGGCTTAGCAAAAGAACACAAAGCTTCTTTAAGTTCAAAAGTAGTCATAAGAGGCTTTTGTTCTCTTTGTTTTTCTATTCTCTTTGCTATTGCTGAAGCCTGTGGCAATTCACCATAGTCTCTGAATACTCTTTTGAGTTCATCAGTGTCATAATTATTTACTATGTCTGCAGCTGAGAGACCTGCTGTTGTATCCATTCTTAAATCCAGCGGTGCATCGTAACGTGTAGAGAAACCCCTTTGGGCATCATCTATTTGATGAGAAGAAATACCCAAATCTGCCAATATACCATCTGCATTCATAGCTCTATAGAGCTTTAGATTGCTTTTCAAATTACGGTAATTGTCTTTTATGAGAATAAAACGCTGGTCATCTATTGCGTTTTTCTGAGCTTGCCCATCTGTGTCAAAAGCAATGAGTCTACCACCCCCACCCAAGAGACTAAGCAATGCTGCAGAATGAGAACCTCCTCCAAAAGTCAGGTCAATATAAGTTCCCTCAGGATTGATTGCCAATCCTTCCATACATTCCTGCAACATTACAGGCGTATGATATGGGTTATGCAAGTAATTTTGAGGCTGCTGCAACATAATCAAATCCGTCGTTATCTATAGCCTTATAAGTAGCTGCGTCCCATATTTCCATACAAGTGGCACTGCTCACAATAACTATATCTTTGTCAATATTCACACTTTTACGTTGTTCCTTAGGTAACAGGAAACGATCAAAGGTGTCAAGTTCAACGAGATTTGATTGGGTCATTCGACGAAAAAGTCTTTTGCCTTCAGGGTCATAGAGATTAAGTTTCTCACTCAGGCGAGCCACTTCCTCTTGAAAGGACTGATAAGTAAATAATTCAAGGCACCTATTATATATGGAACAACGCAACACAAAACGCATGTCATCGCCAAGGGCAAGTTGCTTCTTAAGCCCTACAGGGAGCTTAAAGCGACCTTGCAAATCTACCTTGCAGTATTCTATTCCTATAACTGATGACATTTTCTTTTTACTTTATGTGTTACTTCTTGTTTGTGTATTCAGGAGCCAAAATTACAACATTTTTTCCATAAAACCCCATTTACTAATATTTTTTTTACTTTTTGTCCCTTTTTATCCCTTTTTTCAGTCATTTGTACGTTGAGAATTTATTTTGGTTACAAGCTAAACCTTAGTCAAAATATTTTTTCTTTGTTTTGTGTTTCTAAATGACTGATTCCGCACGCGCAATGACTGATTCAAAATCTTGAATGACTGATTCAGATTTCTATTTTAGTCATTTAATTTGTTGCTTATTTGATTAAAGAACATAGAACTTTATTGGCTTTATATACACTCTTAAGAAGAAAAATATTATATCATAGGTATTTTATTGACAGCAAATTAGCATATATTGCAAGTAAATTATGCATAAAAAAGTGACAAATAACGAAAAACTTTCCTTATATTTGCATTGCTTTATAAGCGCAAAATAAACACTAACTAAAAAACAAATGTCTCAATGGTATATAATGAAGCAAACAAACAACAATAAAAGCAACGTAATTCACTAATGTAGGTGAAATTATTTTTGCACAGAAGAATAAATATAGTTAGTGAAACGAAAAGATTGTGGTTGAAAAGAAATGCTCATGCATTATGCTTTAAAGGTAGTCGCTTTTATAGTGACTGCCTTTTTTATTTAGGTTTGCGTTTCCATTTTTGCTTATTCAAAGAATGTAATAGCTTTATTTGAAAGAAATGTTGTATCTTTGTAACCAAATACTAATATAAACAGACAAACAATATTTAGATATGAAATCAATAAAAGATGTTTCTTTCAAAGGAAAAAAGGTGCTGTTAAGAGTAGATTTTAACGTACCAATGGACACAGACAAAAATATTACTGACGATACACGCATGCAAGAAGCTATGCCAACCATAAATAAATTACTCTCTGACGGAGCAACCCTAATTATAATGGCTCATTTTGGAAGACCTAAAAAGGGTGGTTTTGAGGCAGAGTTAAGTCTTAAGCCCGTTGCAAAACATCTTTCAGAACTTTTATGCAAAGATGTTATTTTTACTCAAGAGCTTTTGGGGGACAAAGTTTTTAGACTTGCTTCTGATTTACAAGATGGTGATATAATGCTTTTAGAGAACATTCGTTTCTATCCAGAGGAAACAAAAGGTGATGTAGATTTTGCAAAAGAACTTTCTAAACTTGGAGATTGCTATGTGAATGATGCCTTTGGTGCAGCTCACAGAGAGCATGCTTCCACATCAACAATAGCTCGCTTTTTCCCAAATGACAAGTACTTTGGCTTCCTTATGGAAAACGAAGTAAGCAACCTTCAACGCCTAATGACACAAGGAGAAAAACCTTTCACAGCAATTATTGGTGGTAGCAAAGTGTCTTCAAAGATAGGTATATTAAAAAACCTGGTTTATAAAGTAGACAATATGATTATTGGTGGAGGTATGACTTATACTTTCCTTAAAGCTCAAGGAATTGAGATTGGTACTTCTATTTGTGAAGATGACAAATTAGACCAAGCTAAAGAAATTATTGCTAACATGAAAGCTAAGGGAGCAAATTTACTCTTACCTATAGACCATTTGGTTGCAGACAAATTTGACAATAAAGCCAACAAACATTTTACACAAAGTCAAGCAATAGAAAAAGGCTTTATGGGAATGGATATTGGTCCAAAGACAATAGAATTATTTAAACAAGCCATATTGTCTTCTAAAACCATACTTTGGAATGGTCCTATGGGAGTTTTTGAAATGTCTTCTTTTGATAAAGGAACATTCGCTGTGGCAGATTTCTTGGCACAAGCATCAAAGCAAGGAGCTTTCTCTGCCGTTGGTGGAGGCGACTCTGTGAGTGCAATACATAAGTCTGGCTATGCAAAAGACATTTCTTATATTTCAACTGGTGGTGGAGCAATGCTTGAATACTTAGAGGGTAAAACACTTCCAGGAATAGCAGCAATATTAAATTAAACAAACAACAATGAATAAAATAGCACTTATTACAGGAGCAACTTCTGGCATAGGCAAAGAGAGTGCCTTGCTTTTTGCTCAAAAAGGTTTTGATATAATTGCAACCGGCAGAAGACAAGAAAGACTCACTGCTCTTGAAAAAGAAATAAAAGAAAACTACAAGGTGGATATTTTAACTTTGTGTTTTGATGTTAGAAATCAAGAAGAAGTAAATAACAATCTTGGTTCATTACCTAAAAAATGGCAAGCAATAGATGTGTTGTTAAACAATGCAGGAGGTGCTTGGGGTAAAGAACCTATATATGATGGAGACACAAAAGATTGGGACCAAATGATAGATACAAATGTCAAAGGTCTATTGTATGTGAGCAAAATAATCATTCCTTTTATGAAAGAACGTTGCAAAGGTCATATATTCAACATTTGTTCCATTGCAGGTAAAGAAACCTATGCTGGTGGAGCTGTTTATTGTGCCTCAAAAGCTGCTGTCAATAGCATTTCTTATGGTATGCGTTTGGATTTAAATCCTTTCAATATAAAGGTTACAAATATATGTCCTGGAGCTGTGGAAACAGAATTCTCTATGATAAGATTTAAAGGAAACAAAGCAAAAGCTGACGCAACATACCAAGGTTTTACTCCCCTAACTGGAAAAGATATAGCACAGACAATAGTTTATTGTGCCTTATTACCAGAACATGTTTGTATAGCTGATTTAACTATTTTCCCAACAGCACAAGCAAGCAGTGGTTTATTTAACCGCAATAGCAAATAAATGTACGACACAATTATAGATCCAGATAACAAGTCTTCTGCCTTAAAGGTTCAAAAAGCAATTGAGACTCCACAAAAAGTCAATACAGCTTTTGTAAGCAATTATCATCGCTCTAAACAACTAAAGGCAGAAGACTATATTGAGGGTATAAATAAAGGAGACCGAGTAATCTTAGCAAGGGCGATAACTCTTGTAGAGTCATCATTGTTTGAGCATCAAAAAACTGCTCAACAGATAATAGAGGCTTTGCTTCCTTATGCTGGCAAAAGCATACGTTTGGGAATAACAGGAGTTCCTGGTGCGGGAAAAAGCACATTGATAGACTCTTTGGGTACAATGCTAACTTCCTCAGGGCACAAAGTGGCAGTGCTTGCAATAGACCCAAGTAGCGAAAAAAGCAAAGGTTCAATCCTGGGAGATAAAACCCGTATGGAAGCCCTTTCTTGTGATACAAATGCTTTTATTCGCCCCTCTCCCACAGCAGGTTCTTTGGGGGGAGTAGCCAGAAAGACACGTGAGATAATTATTCTTTGTGAAGCAGCTGGATTTGATGTGGTAATAATAGAAACTGTGGGGGTTGGACAAAGTGAAGTGGTAGCTCATTCTATGGTTGATTTCTTCTTACTCTTGCAACTGGCTGGTGCTGGTGATGAATTGCAAGGTATAAAAAGAGGTATAATGGAAATGGCTGACGCAATAGCCATAAACAAAGCTGAGGGAGACAACAAACAAAAGGCTCTCAATGCTGCTCAACAATACAAAAATGCTCTGCATCTTTTTCCTGCCAATGAGAACGGTTGGAATCCCAAAGTATTCACATGCTCTGCATATTCAAAAGAAGGAATTGACACTATTTGGCAGACAGTAAATGAATACGTTGCTCTGACAAAGGGCAATGGCTCCTTTCATGCAAAAAGAAATTCACAAAACCTTCGCATACTTTCAGAGACAATAGAAGATAGACTAAAAGAAAACTTCTATTCAAACAAAGAAATAGCCTCTATGTTGCAACAAGCCAAGCAAGACATTCTCTCTGACAATATTTCAGCTTACGTAGCTGCGCAAAGTCTTGTGGATTATTATTTCAAAAAAGATATTTAGACTATGAAGCGTAACACTTTTCTGATATTATTTGCTCTAATTGTTCTTTTCTCAGCCTGCAAGCAAAAAGAAAATCTGCAAAAGATCTACAACAAAGCCCCAATAGAGACTTTGGAACTAACACAAACTCAATGGCATTTAATAAAAATAGGAGCAATAAAACCAAAACTAATCAGAGAAGACCAGAGTATAAATATAGTTTTTGACAAAGACAATTTGCACTTTGCCGGTTTTTCTGGTTGCAACCGCTACTTTGGCAATTTCAACAAAAAAAAGAGCTCCATAAAGTTAGAGAACATTGGTGCAACCAAGATGGATTGTCCTGAAAACGACATGTCAATAGAAAACAAATACCTTCCCTTATTAGATAAAGTAGATAACTATACAATTCATACAGATACTCTTTTTCTTTCACAAGGAATAAGAATTCTGCTAATTTTCATTGCCAAAGGATAAGCTAAATATCAACTTATAATGTCAAATACCAACAACTTATTTTGTGAAGTACTCTTACCTTTGCCACTACCCTCAACCTACACTTATAGAGTGCCAAGAGATTGGGAAAAACAAGTGCAAGTGGGGCAAAGAGTTGTTGTTTCTTTAGGTGTAAAAAAACTCTATTGTGGTATTATTTATGAGTTGCACTCTCGCCCACCAAAAGTTCAAAGCGTAAAATACATTCTTTCTGTTTTAGACTCTGAGCCTATTGTTAGCCCTAAAATGTTAAGCTTTTGGAAATGGATAGCTGATTATTACATTAGTTATATGGGCGAAGTTATGGTGTGTGCTCTGCCATCATCTCTTAGACTTAAAAGCGAAAGCATAATAGTTATAAATCCTGATTTTGACGGCAACATTTCAGAGCTTGACAGAGTGCAAGAGAGTGCAGTTGATTTTGTTTTACATAAGGAACAAACAACTATAAATGACATAGCCAAAGCTCTGGATATAAGTGTAATTATGCCACTTATAACTCAACTTATACGTTCTGGTTACTTAATCACACAAGAAGAAATAAAAGACCGTCTGAGACCAAAAACCCAGCAATATATTTGCTTGACACAAGAATACCAAAACGAAGAGAAATTGCAAGAGTTGTTTGCAAGACTTGGAAAAGATACTCGCAAACAAAAGCAATATGAAACTCTTATGTTGTTTTTTCAGTGTGCAAAAGAAGCTAAAAACATTGTGAGCAAAGTAGATTTAATGGCTAACAAACGTTTTTGTGCCTCTTCCTTTCAAACACTTGTAAAGGCAGGAGTTTTTACAATTACCAAACACAAAATTTCTCGTTTAAAGAAAAATGATGCTATAAACAACGTAAGTGATATTAATCTCAATATCGAACAACAAGAAGCCTTTGATTCGATTATAAGGGATTGGAAAAGTATTCCAGTTTCGCTTATCTTTGGAGTTACCGGCTCTGGCAAGACTGAAATATACATTAAACTCATAGAGCAAGTTATTAGTCAAGGTAAACAAGTTTTATTTCTATTACCTGAAATAGCTCTGACAACAACTTTTATCACAAGACTTGAAAAGTACTTTGGCACAAAGGTTGGCGTTTATCATTCTCGCTATTCAAAAGAAGAAAGAGCGGAAATATATGACACTGTTCGTTCCCTAAATGACAAGGAACGCTATGATATTATTATTGGTTCACGTTCTGCAATTTTCCTACCCTTTATAAACTTAGGACTTGTGATAGTTGATGAAGAAAATGACCCTTCTTATAAACAATATAATCCTTCTCCACGTTACAATGCAAGAGATTGTGCAATATATTTAGCATCTTTATGGAATGCAAAAACAATACTAGGTAGTGCCACCCCTGCTTTGGAGACTTTTTATAATGCAACTAATGGACGCTATCAATTATTAAAACTAAAAAACCGTTACTTCAATGTTCCTTTGCCACAAATAATTCCTGTGGATTTGAAAGAGCAAAGACTCTCTGGCAATATGAAAGGAGAATTTTCTTCAACCCTCATACAAGCAATAGAGCAAGCCTTAGAGGAGAAAAAACAAGTTTTATTGTTTCAAAATCGTAGAGGTTTTTCACGTTCTTTGCGTTGTCAGGCTTGTGGTGGAGTAATTCTTTGTCATAATTGCGATGTTGCTCTGACTTATCACAAAGATGCCAATCAGTTACGTTGCCATTATTGTGGTTTTACTATGCATGTGCCTGAGGCTTGTCCTCAATGTGGCTCCATGGATTTAAAAATGATTGGCTTTGGTACAGAAAAAATAGAAGAATGGTTGCAAATCATTTTCCCCGATGCCAATATTGCACGTTTAGACCTTGATAGCACAAGACAAAAATCAGCCTATAGCCGTATAATAAATGCTTTTGCAGCAAAGGAAACAGACATAATGGTGGGCACTCAAATGATAACAAAAGGTCTTGACTTTTCCAATGTAGGTGTTGTGGCAGTTATGGACGCTGATGCACTGATGTTCTTTGCAGATTTCCGTTCCACAGAGCGCGCTTTTGCACAAATGACACAAGTAGCAGGCAGAAGCGGCAGACGTTTTTCACAAGGCAAAGTATATATCCAAACCCTTAACCCTCAAAACAAAGTTATTCAAGACGTATGCGCTCATTCATATTCTTCAATGTATAACTCACAAATCTTGGAACGCAAAGTATTTAAATATCCTCCTTTTTATAGACTGATAAAAATCAGTTGTCAAAGCATAAAACAAGAAATAGCTGAAAAGTCAGCAGATTTCTTTGCTCAGCAATTAAGAGTAATTTATGGTGGAAGAGTCTTGGGACCTCAAGAACCTTTGATTGGCAGAATAAGAAACCGTTACATTGTTGATATTCTTATGAAAGTAGAACGCACAGCCTCTATTAAAAGTGTGAAATCACAAATACGACAATTATCAGAACTGACTCATTCCAAATATTCTAAAGCACGTATTGCTATAGACGTAGATCCTCTATAACTAACAAATTATTTATTCAAGGAAACTTTGTTTTGTGTAATTATTTCTTTGCTTTAGCGCACGCAAACAAAGAAATAATTTTCTAAAACAAAGAAACAGTTTTAGCCTTATTGAATTATCAATTTATCTCCAGTTGTAATCTTAGGATTTTTCTTATTCAACTTATTCAAACGAATGATTTGCTCTTGACTTACTCCATATTTCTTGGCAATCTTTTCTACACTCTCACCCTTTTGAATTGTATGCGATTTAGCTTTTGTTGCTTTTTCTTTCTTTTCCTTTTTAGTTTGTTTTGCTTGTTTGTCAGTCTTGTCAACTTTTGTATTCTTGGAAATCTTAGCTGTCTTTTTATTTGTTATTTGGTTAAGCATTTCCAATTCGTCTTGCTTATCTTGTTCTTTGTTGTCGTTTACTATCACAGGCTCATCGCTCACTGGTCTTGCCTTATGTTTAACTGTAGTTGATTTTTTTGCCTTTGCAACTATTTCTTCCTCTATTTCTTGTTCAGGCTCTTGCTGAACAACTTTCTTTTCTTGTTTTTTTACACGTTCTTTCTTTGCCACTGGTTTGGCAGTGGTTGTAGTAGTCTTTGGCTTTATGTTTATTGGCATAACTTCGCCCTCACCATCTTCTTGATTATCGGAATTTTGCTCTACAACTTGCTGTTCATCTTGAGAAATTGTTGAATTTGCATTCTGAGTAGCAATATCACTCTCCACAGCAGAATTATCTGGAGTGTTAAATGGAGACTTTGAAACATTTGCAACAGAATCCACCTGAACCTTTTGAGTTTTGTTTATCACAAGTAATTGTCCCAATTGCACATACTTTACATTACCATTCCAACTCTTAAGTTCTTGAACAGTTACACCGTATTTTTTTGCAATAGAAGTCCAATTCTCTCTTTTTCTAACTTTATGTGTAAGTTGCACTTCTTTTGTTATCCATTGTTTTGGCACCTCTGGCTTCCATTGAGGCTCAAAATACTCCTCTTTATTGTAATTTGATATACTATCTTCCAATGAAACAAAATTTTGAATATAAGAAATAGGCAATTTAAGTGAGTATTTATCTTGAGAACCCATTATCTTATTTTGTTTATATTGGGGATTGAGGTCTTTTATTTGAGCAGTAGGGATATGTAGCACTGCCTCTATTTGTGCAAAATCAATATCTTTCTTTACATTCACTGTATCTGTGGCAACAGGCTTAGTCAAAATTGCTGGTGTAATATTATGCTCACGATAGAAATTCATAACATAAGCAGCAGCAATATATGCAGGTATATAGCCTCTTGTTTCCTGAGGCAAATAATCGTAAATGCCCCAAAAATCATTCTTACCTGAACGTCTAATAGCCTTATTTACATTACCCGGTCCGCAATTATAAGCAGCCAAAGCCAATGACCAATCATTATATATCTTATAAAGGTCTTTCAAATACAAAGCTGCAGCAACAGTGGCTTTTATTGGGTCTTTTCTATCATCTACCATAGAATTTACGCGCAAGCCATACATTCTGCCAGTTGAATACATAAATTGCCAAAGACCAACAGCACCCACCTTACTTTGTGCATTAGGATTAAGCGCTGACTCTATTACAACCAAATATTTTAGTTCCACAGGAGCAGAGTATTGGTCAAGTATTTCTTCAAGTATAGGAAAATAATATTTACTTAACCCCAAAATCACGCTAACCTTTGCTCCACTTTTATCAATATAATATTCTATTATACTTCTTACTTTACTATTGTATGTTAGTTTTATTGATGACGGCAAGCTACGCAATCTGCGAGCAAAAACAGAATCAGGAACATTGCATGCTGCTGTTTGAGAGAAGCTATTATCTATTGAGCGATTGTATGTTGAACGAATCACATTTGAATTTTGTCTAACGTAAAAGCCTGTGAGCAAAGAATCATAGTTTCGTTCAAAATTCTTTATAACAATCATCTCATCTGTATTCTGAGAAGAAGCTACAATTGGCAATAAAAGGGTAAAAATCAATAGTATTAGTATATTGTGTCTGTTCATTTTCATCGTAAAAATCATATATTTTGAGAGTGTAAAATTACAAAAAAAACACAATATGGAGACAATTAGAGATTAGAATATTATTATTTTGTAACTTTGCACCAACATTAACAACAAGATATAAAGTAATATGAATATAATAATTCCAATGGCAGGTATGGGCAAAAGAATGCGCCCACACACTCTCACAATTCCCAAACCGCTCATTCCTATTGCAGGGAAGCCAATAGTGGAACGTCTTTGTAGTGAAATAGTTGCCGCCTGTGGTGAAGAAGTTCAAGAGATAGGTTTTATTACGGGTCGTTTTGGTGAGAAAATAGAAAAGATGCTATTGCTAATAGCAGAAAATCTTGGTGCAAAAGGCAAAATATATTATCAAGATGAACCTTTGGGTACAGCACATGCAATTTTGTGCGCAAAAGAAAGTCTTTGTGGCAAGACAACTGTTGCCTTTGCAGACACACTTTTTGACACAGATATGACACTAAACACAAAAGAAGACGGTATAATTTGGACTCACAAAGTAGAAAACCCAGCTGCTTTTGGTGTTGTACGCAAAAATGAAGATGGGACAATAAATGGCTTTGTTGAAAAGCCAAAAGAATTTGTGTCTAATGAAGCCATTATAGGTATTTATTATTTTCGTGATGGTGAAAATCTGAAAAAAGAACTACAATATTTAATAGATAACAACATAACAAAAGGTGGAGAATATCAGCTAACTGATGCTCTTCAAAATATGCTTGATAAAAAATTACGTTTCAAGACTATGGACGTAAAAGAATGGCTTGACTGTGGCAACAAAAATGCTACCGTTTATACAAATCAACGTATCTTAACCATAAAGCAACACAAAGAACAATTAATTTCCGTTGAGGCACAAATCAAAAACACAACTATTATTCCGCCTTGTTATATTGCCTCTGGAGTAATTATAAAAGACTCTATAATTGGACCTTTTGTATCCATTGGAGAAAACACTCAAATTGAAAACTCTGAAATAAAGAATACAATTATTCAAACCCGCTCTTCGTTAGTAAGAGTAAAATGTCAAAACTCAATGATTGGCAACAACACTAAACTTGAAGGAGCTGAAGGAGAATTGAGTTTGGGCGATTATTCAGAAATTCAAAAATGACAAAACACACACTTTACGCCATAATTATTTATATAGCGTTTTTTTCTTTTGCTTGCTCATCATCAAAACAAATCGCAAACAAGCAAAACAAACAATACACCACAGCGAAACTGCAAACAGATGCTCTATTTGTTGATGCTTCAACGCAACAAGAAATAGGTAATTTAGACAAAGCAGTTGAAGGATTTGACAAAGTAATAAAACAAGATCCCAAATACTCATCTGCATATTACCAAAAAGCTAGTATACTATTTAATAAAGGACAAGTACAAGATGGTATTGACTTAAATAAAAAAGCCATATCTCTTTGTCCGAAAAATGAATGGTACCACTTGCAGTTAATACAAATGTATCTTGCAACTTCTAACTATAAAGATGCTGCAAAAGAATATGAGTTGCTCACAAAAATAAATCCTAATGATGCAGATTACTGGCAAGAATTAGCACAAGTATATATGCGAGAGGGACAAAGTGACAAGATGTTAAATACTCTTGACTACATAGAGGATCATTTTGGAACAAGCGAAGAAATTACTCTTTTCAAGTTACGCTACTACATATCTAAAAACTATATCACAAAGGCTGAGGAAATTTCTGATAAACTTGAAGCTCAAAACTCACCTTATCAATCCACAGTTTTTGCTATTTTAGCTGAGCTATACATGAAAAACAAAAACTATGACAAAGCTCAAAACTATTATAACAAAATAGCAGCCTTAGACACAAATGATGCCTACATAAATATTTCTCTTGCTAATTTATATCTCAAAAAAGGAGATAAGCAAACAGCCTTTTCTTGTCTGAAAAAAGCAATAAATAATGAAAGCTTGGATTACTCCACAAAGATACAAGTGATTTTGCAAATATATGCTCCCACAGTAGATGATAGTATTGGGGACTTCCATGAATTTTTTTCCTTGTTAAAAGATATGTCTTTGCAATATCCAGAACAAAAAACTGTTTGGGAGTTACTATCAACAGGATACATGAAAATGGGTCAGTTTGATACAGCCTCTACAACAATCAAAAAAGCTCTTTCTTTAAAAGATAGTTCAAAAGATTCTCAAGAAGACAATTATGAGTTATATAAGAATTTGCTTTACTCTTTGAGTACCATAGGTCAAAGTGACACAATAATATTGTATGCCAAACAAGCCACAGAAACTTATCCTGAACAGCCTCTCCCTTATTTATTTTTGGGGATAAACTATCTTTACAAAGATAACTACATATCTGCTCAGCAAGCTCTGAAAACAGGAGTTGGACTTGTGGTTTCTGATAGCTCATTATTTGAAGACTTCTACTCTAATCTTGGTGAGGCAACCTATCGTTTGGGACAAAAGAAAGATGCTTTTTCTTACTTTGACAAGTGTTTGCAATACAATGGCAAGAATTATTTAGTAATGAATAACTATGCTTATTATTTGTCTTTGGAAAAACAAGACTTAGAAAAAGCCGAACAGATGTCAAAAACGGTTTTTGAGCGTTTTCCTAACAACCCTACTTATGTTGATACTTACGCTTGGGTACTTTATAAAAGAGGAAAATACAATGAAGCCTTCAATGCAATGCAAAATATAAAAGATATTCAAAGCACTTGGGATAAAACACTCAAAGAACACTATGAACAAATACTTAAAAAGCGTAATCGTTAGCTTAGCTATAGCTTCAATTTTAGTTTCTTGCACACAACAAAATAAAACAGAAGAATATGCTCTTGATGGTTTGGTGCAAGGAAGTTACTATCATATTGTTTTTTACTCCACACAAGAGCAAAGAGATATAGCAAAAGGGGGAATTGACTCAATCTTCAAAGCCATTGATGCAAGTATTTCTCTTTGGCAACCTAGTAGCATAATAAACAAAGTAAATGGCAACAAAAATGTTGAATTGGACAGCATTTTTATTGATTGCTTTACTGCTTCACAAAAAATAAGTGAGCTAACAGACGGAAGTCTTGATTGCACCGTTGGAGGATTGGTTGATGCCTATGGCTTTGCTGCAAAGAAGAAAATGACTATCAACCAAAAGCAAATAGATTCTCTTTTGCAATATGTTGGATATAAAAATGTAAGACTTAAAGGCAAAAAACTGATAAAGAAATATCCTCAAACACAACTTGATTTCAATGCTATTGCTCAAGGCTACACAAGTGATAAAGTGGGACAATATCTAAGCTCAAAAGGTATAAATAATTTTATTGTTGATGTTGGTGGAGAGGTAATAGCAAAAGGGAAAAAGAAAAACGGTGCATTGTGGCGCTGTGCAATTGAAAAACCTGCAAAAACAGCAGATAGCGACCAAGAATACTCCTCTTACCTTGAACTTGACAACTGTGCTGTGGTAACATCTGGCTCTTATCGCAAATACTACACAGATGACAAAGGCATAAGACACTCTCACACCATAGATCCTAAAACAGGCTCAAGTGTAACACATTCACTGCTTTCTGTTTCTGTTGTAACAAAAACATCAATAGAGGCTGACGGTTTAGCAACAGCTTTTATGGTCATGGGATTGGAAAACTCTCGTAAGTGGTTATCAACTCACAAGAACATAGGTGCTTATTTTATTTGTGCAAGTAAGGATAATAGTTTTGACACTTATTGCACACCGAACCTAAAAGTAAAGGATTTATAAGCCTAATTTAGTCTATTTCATTTCCTTATACTTACTTGGGATTGAGAAAGGGAAGTCTATATTCTCATTTAAACAATGTTTTGACATGCGTACTTGAGCCCTTGTAATATCTCTTTGAGTTAGTGTAACATCAAGAGTTGCTGGCAAGTTAATTGATGACAACAGAATATAGTCTGAGTAATCTATCTGCAATTTATTTATGGTGTTAAGCACCTGAACAAAGTTTTTCTCTATATGATTAGTTTGTGTGTTAAAAGTTACATCTTGTTGCAACTTGCGTGTAGAAGAAGCAATTTGAATATCTGGGAAAGTAATCGTTACATTATCTCCTTGCCGTTTTATTGCAGCCTTTGAAGAAAAAGATTGCCTCATAAAATCACCTAAAAGCAAGCTCTGAAGCATTGAATAATCAACCCTAAAGCCAAGGATAGAAGTAAAAAATCCATATCCACCTTTAAAATAAGAGCTATTGAGCTTATTGATAAAGAAAATACTGTCTTGTGTAAACATAAGTCTTGCTGCTTCAAAGCCAAACTTACCTATAGAAATCCAAATTGTATTATCCTTTTTCAGCCTTAATGTCCCAGTATAGCTTATACCTGCATACTCCACAGCAAGCTTGCAATTCATAGTTTTAAAGTCCTTATTTATTGTCTGCACTCTTTGCAAAAGCAATTCATCATCAGTTAGTTTGTGCATTTGGACAGGCTTTGTTACAATGGATGGTTCTTCTTTTTTAGTTACTTCTTTAGTACTTCTACAACCCATAAGAGTGGCTAAAGCCAAAAAGCACACAAATATATATAATGTCTTTCTCATAAACGCTATAATTTTAAAGTGCAAAGATAATACCTTTTATAGTAATAGACCAAAGAGTCATCTAACAAAATGAATGACTGTTTGCGTTTTCTAAATGACTGATTCCGCAAACGCAATGACTGATTCCACATTCTGAATGACTGTTTTAAAAAACGGAATCAGTCAATCGTCAGTTCTTTTCTTTGTAATAAATATAAGCACAAAAAAAGTAGGCTACCCTTTGGATAGCCTACTCATATATTTACAAATTAGTTATCTTATTTAACAATAACAACTCTGTTTAATTCAGCTTTCTTAGTTCCTTGAATAGCTGTTTTTGTACCCTTAGATTCAACCTTCAATTGAGAAGATTTAACACCAGCTTTTACAAGAGCATTTCTAACTGATTGAGCACGTTTCTTAGCTATCTTTTCGTTAGCAGTCTTAGAACCTGTTTGTTTATCAGCATAACCTGTAACTGTGTATGTTTTATTAGAGCCCTTCATTTTATCAGCTATCATCTTAACTACTTGATGATTTTGTTCGTTAAGCGTTGATTTGTTGAATCCAAAGAATATAACTCCATCTGCATTATCACTACCTACACTTTGATATATAGTATCGTGTACTGGTTCTGCAGCTTGAATTTGTGTTGATTGTTTCTTTGCTCTCTCCTTAGCAAGTTGGTCTTTCAATTGTTTGTTTTCCTTTGAACTTTGATCAGCTCTGTCATTAGCAGACTTGCTGTCTTGCTCTAAAGAAGCTATACGGTTCTTGTAAGTATCTTCATCAAATGCAGATACTTCCTTCCAATCTCTCTTAGGGAATTTGTAAGTGAAACCTGCTTGAGCAGAAAGAACTGTACCAAATCTTCCGTTATTAGCATAACCTTGAACACTCTTGCCATCTTTTGTAAGAGTAGCTTGTACTTCAACATTAAAGTTCCATGCATTGCTTAATCTGAAAACATTATTCAAACTAAGGTCTGCAGAATACTCATAGTTGAAATTATCTGAATTTAAATCATAACTTTCATTGTCTGTGTAGTATGTTTTATCTTGACTAACTACAAGACCGAAGCCACCTGACAAAACAGCATTATAAAAACGATGAGGCTTGTAACCACAAATCCAGTTTGTAAGGTTAGCCATAACATCTAAGTGTGGATAGAAATAGTACCACTCTTTTGCATCTTGTCTTGCTCCAGTTGGATCTGGAGTTGAAGAGAAAATCTTATTGCTATATCCGTCTACTTTCAAACGAGCACCCCATATTGGAGTAATCCATTTGTTAGCAGAAATAAAAACTGATGGAGTTATTCTATCTGTCCAAGGACCCTTGTCATGTTTTACATTCTTGAACAATTGAGCACCACCGCCAAAAGAAAGTTCCCAGTTATCCCAGAAACTATTTGTTTCAAAACCTTTAAATCTCTTTGCTGGTTCTTGATTTTCTTGTGCTTGAGCTGTCATAGTAAATACTGACAGTGCCAAAGCAATAGTCATTACTATTTTCTTCATAAAATTTGAATTTAATTGTTTATATTATTATTCGTTCTTATCAATTTACATTCATAAGTTGAGGCAAAGATACAACAAAGTTCTGAATACGGAACTAATTTTACCAAAAAAGATATTTAAAAGTCATTTGAGCATTTTATTTTTTCTATTTCTTTTGTTTTTCTATTAGCCTATAGCATTACTTATCAAATATTTTACCAGCCTGATCTATATTTCCCTCTTCTTTTAAATTTAAATTTGTTTGTTGATTGAAATTTATAACTAAAACCTACGGTTATAGAAATCAGAGTTGCAAAACCCTGACTTTGTGTTATTTCTTTATTCTCTTTCAATAATAAGGCCTTACACTCTAAATTCAGACCTATTGATTTACTAATAGAAAAAGAGTTATTTATTCCAGCATTTATGGCAAAAGAGTAATTGGAAGTAACTGTTGAGAGCTCTGTATTGTTCATAAATAGACCAACACCACCTAAAAGTATAAAGTTATAGACTCTGTTTTCATCATATAGAGCAATAAGATTTGTAGAATTTATCAATACATCAATATGAGGATATATATAATTCCAATCAATATTCAGATTAGTTTGAGGATAAATGCTTGTTGTTTTATATCCTTGCACTTGTCCACGCAAACCCAAATACGCTGTAATCCATTTTGTAAATGAAATCTCAAGAGCAGGGTTTAGCCTATTTGTCTGCACTCCACTCTTACCATTTATAAAGTCTTTAATTCCTGCCTCATAATCAGAGACACCTGCGCCTATATTCATTTCACTATTATCCCAAAAACCATCTGAATAAAATGCATTATACCTTCCTTGTCCATTCACATTACTGATAGATAAAAGAAAGATTGCTATAGTGCCAAAAACATTTAATGTTTTCTTGTTCATGTTTTGTATTTTATGCCGTTAAAAAAAACTTATTCGTATATATTTTTTTGGGTGTTGCTTCATGTCTTCTATTAATTCTTTTAATTCTTTGCTTGAGAGCTCCAAATTCTTATATAGTTTATCATCGTTTATCAATAATCCCATATTCCCTTCTCCATTATCTATCTTCTGCAAAATATTTACCAAAGAGGTTAAACTCAAATTAGTTTCTCTTATTGTTGTGCCAAGTTTTGCCTTTGCAATCGTGTCACTTATTGCGCTAAAGTTATCTATTGCATTATTCAACTTATCATTATTATTTTTCAAATTAGATGTTATGCTTTCTGCATTATTGATAATATTTTCAACTCTTTGCTTTTGTGATGACACAAGACCATCTACATTCAAGGCAATATGATCTATCTTTTCAGTAGCACTGTTTATATTTGCCATACTCTGACGCAGGTTGGCTTGCGTTTTCTTATCCAAAACACTATTTACATTTACAATCAATGTATCTAAATTGGTTATTGCACCATTTAATTTTGCTAATAAAGGCGCAACATTATCCGAAAGTTGATCTATCATTCCGTTTTCAATAGCACTTTGAATTGTATCATCGCTACTAAAAGCCTTTGGTGATATACCCATACTTATTTTTAAAGCCTTTGAGCCTAACATATCAGAAGAAAATATCATTATCTTTGAATCATTAGGTATTTCTATATCACTCTTTATGGAAATTTTAACTAAAAATTTCTTTGCTCTTGGATCTGCATTTGTTATATCTTTAATGTAACCCACTTTAAGTCCATTCAAATATATATAATTGGACTTATATAGTCCTGAGACATCATTGAAGATTGCATAATAATTCTTCTCCGTCTTGAATAAGTCCTTACCTTTAAGATACATTATACCAAAATACAGTATAAACAATGTCAAAAGACCTACAAAACCTATCTTATATTCTGTTCTTATCTTCATTTCTTATTCAATTGCTTTTCTATTCTAATCGCTTGTGCTCTTGTTATCTTCTTGTTATTATAAAATACCACCACAAAAGCGTCAGGATATTTCTTACTTACCACACTCTTGTTATACGCATTTGCCTCCTTTAAAGTTTTAAATTTCCCGGCAGTATATTTCCAATGCTTACCCTCCTTATATGAAGAAATATCTTCAAGATCTGTAAATCTTTCATCACTATTTGATACCTTTGTTGGGTCAGCATAGAATTGCACACTATACACAAGGGAGTTCTCTTCTTTTACCTGTATGGTATTTGTTTGTGTGGCTTCTTCAAGCTCTGTTGTAGGAGTTTGTGCATTCTTTAATTTTTGTGCTAATTCCTGAGCTTTTTTCTCTTGTTCTTGTCTTCTCAGCTCCTCAGCTCTATCTTCTGCCTCCTCTTTGGCACGACGCTGTTCATCTCTTTTTATTACCTCATAAGGCACAAGTTCTTTAACTGTTGGTACTTTAAAATGGCTCATTTCTTTTGCCATTTTATATTCACAAATTGCTCTAAAAATACAGGCAGCTATTTCATACTGTCCTCTTTCAGAGGCAATATAAGACTCTTCCTTAGGATTGGAAATAAAACCTATTTCTGTCAGTACGCAAGGAACAGATGTCTTCCAAAGCACAAGATAAGGAGCTTGTTTAATTCCTCTATTGTATAGGGAAAGATTACTCTTATATTGACTTTGTATTTTAGAAGCAAAAGAAAGGCTTTGCTCTAAGTAAGCATTTTGGTAAAGAGCAAAGAATATATTAGCCTCTGGAGAATTTGGGTCAAAACCATCATAAGTCTCCTTGTAGTTTGCCTCTGTTAAGATATCTGCATTTTCTTTCTTTGCAGCCTCTATGTTACCTTTGGTTTTAGCAAGACCCATTACATAAGTCTCATTGCCAAAAGCCTCATGAGAAGTAGATGAATTGCAATGAATAGAAAGAAACAAATCTGCCTTTTCTCTGTTAGCTATCTGGGAACGTTTTATCAAATCCACATCTTCATCTGTGGTACGTGTAAAGACAACCTTCAAGTCTGGCAAATTCTCTTTTATCATATTGCCGACTTTCAAGGCAACAGCAAGGTTTATATTTTTTTCCCAGTTCTTTTTTCCTCTTGCTCCGGGTTTAATTCCTCCATGTCCTGGGTCTATAACTATTTTGGTGAATTTGTTAAATCTGTCGTTTGTTTGAGCATATAAACCACCCCATAAACACAAGCAAAAAATAATAAGTATTGACTTTCGCATCTCTGTTAGTTTTTTCTAATTTTTGGTCCTTAAAGTTTTTATCTATCGCTCATCTGAGAATAAAACATTATTTTTGCATTTCCGTTACAAAAGTAGGAAAATTATAATTACAAAGAGGCTTGAAAGGAAGAATTTACCTCCATATTAAATATTTTTGTGTATTGCTGTGTATGCTTTTTAGCATTTACTGTACTGATTCTTATGCACAAAAGGATTCTACACTGACTATTGTTAGCTCTGATACAATTTTACATATTCAGGATTCTATTTTGCAAAAACAAGACACAACACAAGCCAAAAAGAAGAAAACTTTTGAAAATAGAGTTGATTATTCGGCCACAGACAGTATTGTAACAGACTTAACAGAGAAAAAAGTCTATCTATACAATCAAGCTAAAATCAAATACGGAGACATAAACCTTGAAGGCGGTGCAGTTAATATATCCTTTGAAACAAAAGAATTGGAAGCTCAGGGCATTGCAGACAGCAACAAAAACATTACCCAAAACCCAGTATTCAAACAAAAAGAAGATGAATACAAAGCAAAGCTAATAAAATACAATTTTGATAACAAGAAAGGCTTTATCACAGGGGTATTCACCAAAGAAGGTGATGGGTACCTGCATGGTCAAAAAATAAAGAAAGTCAATGACAGCACAATGTATATTTCAAAAGGTATGTTCACCACTTGCGAGGCAGAAGAGCCTCACTTTGCTCTTAATTTCATGAAAGCTAAAGTTGTTCCTAAAGACAAGATTGTTACTGGTCCTGCATGGTTTTCTATAATGGGTATACCTATGCCTTTGGCTTTACCTTTTGGTTATTTCCCTTTCACAAGTGAGCAGAAGTCTGGTTTTTTGTTACCCACTTATGGCTATGCAGCTAACAGAGGTTACTATCTGAGAAATATAGGTTGGTATTTTGCAATCAACAACTATGTTGATTTAGCTCTGCAAGGCGACATATACACCAATGGCAGCTTGGCTGCAAATGCAAAGACCAATTATGCTAAACGCTATAAATACACTGGTTCTATTGAGGCAAGATTTGAAGACAACAAAACAGGAATAAAAGACACCAAAACCTTTGCTCAACAAAAAGATTTCTCCCTCAAATGGTCTCATCAACAAGATAGCAAGGCTAATCCTTACAGTAATTTCTCTGCAAGTGTGAATTTGGTTTCTGCAACTTATAATCAATATGCTACAAATGCAAGCGAGTATTTCAACAATACCACAACCTCTTCCATTGCTTACTCAACACGCTTTGGAGAAAGCGTTTCCTTTACAGCCAATTTGGGTGAGAGTTACAATATAAACACTGGCGATATCTCTTTGGACTTACCTTCTGTGTCTTTATCCACATCTCAGTTCTACCCTTTCAGAAGTAAGAAACAAAAAGGTGAGCCTCATTGGTGGGAAGACATCACAGTGTCTTATCGTTCAAGTCTGACAAACACTATTAACACCAAAGACAGCATACTATTCACAAAAGAGGTGGCAAAGACTATGAAAAACGGCTGGCAACACTCTATACCTATTTCTTCAAGCATTAAGGTATTGAAATACTTTACTTGGACAAACAGTATCAGTTACACAGAGCGTTGGTACACAAACTCCATAGCAAAGAAATATAACTCAGAAACAGGATTGATAGACAAAGACACAATCTTTGGTTTTATTGCTAATCGCGACGCTTCCTTTTCTTCTTCTTTAACTACAAGAATTTATGGAGTATTCAACTTCAGACATGGAATAATCAAGGCTTTCAGACATGTAATCAATCCTTCTATCAGCTTTAACTTTACACCTGATTTCTCCTCTCCTTCATTGGGATTCTATAATTTCTATGTAGATAAAGATGGAAAGAAAGTCTATTACTCCAAGACAGAAGACGGACTCTTTGGCTCTCCACCAAGTGGCAAGAGTGGAGTTGTTAATTTCTCTGTGGGCAACAATCTTGAAATGAAAGTAAAACACGGTATCTTGAATTTCTTTGCAAAAGACAAAGACAAGGACACTGTAACAGAGCCAGACAAAGTAGTATTGCTTGAAAGTCTTAATTTCTCTTCAGGTTATGACCTTGCAAAAGACAGTGTGAATTGGCGTCCGCTGTCAATCAATGCACGTACAACTCTTTTCAAGAAACTACAAATAAACTTCACTGCCTCCATGACTCCTTATGTAATGGACAGTGTGGGAGGCCTGACAAATCAATTCTTAATCACAAAAGAACATCGTTTGTTTAAACGACAAAACTCCCAATGGGACTTTAACCTCTCTTGGCAATTTAGCCAAAAGAAAGCAGCAAAGGAAAGCACTTCTACTAAAGCTCCAGTTTCTCCTACAGAGCAGACTTATTCTCCTTATGTCAATCCAAATGAGATATTGGGTAATAACGTAGATTTCTCTATTCCTTGGAGTTTGAATTTGTCTTTGACTTATTCACGCCTTAGTTCTTATGTGGTGGCTATTGCTGGCTATCAAACAAACAAGTCTGCAACCTTTAATGTAACAGGAGACGTGAATTTAACTAACAAATGGAAAGTAGGCTTCACAACAGGCTATGACTTCATAAACAAAGAATACACATACACCTCAATAGATTTTTATAGAGATTTACACTGTTGGGAAATGCGTATGAATTGGATACCATTTGGTTATCGTCAAGGTTGGAATTTCACCATAGCTGTCAAAGCCTCTATGCTTCAAGACTTGAAGTATCAAATGCAAGACTCTTTCCAAAACAGAGCAACTTACTAATATCACAGTTACCTCACAGATATTCACATATTGCTGTGACATATCTGTGAAGCATATCTGATTATAAATTAGATGAATATAGAGATTTTCACAGCATCACAGCACTTTACTCTATATTTCTCTTTTTTTTATATCTAACATTACGAGAAGAATAGGGGTTTTAGTAAAAATATCCGTGATGCCGTGAAATCATTTGCAACGAATTAAATATCATCTCTTTATCCTTCACAGATACTTCACAGCAGTTCACAGCACATCTGTGAAATTTATGATTGTGGTTTTGGTTTGTTTTATTGGGCGTATGCAATATATTATTATATTTATATGCTTCTTTATTGGGCGTATGCAATACACCCCTACGTGTGTGGTTGTAGTGGCACAATGCTTACGCCATTATAATTATATTTTTATTTCCCTAATATTATCCACGCAATGACTGATTCAGAATTCTAAAACAGTCATTCGTGCTACGGAATCAGTCATTTGAGAAACGCAATCAGTCATTGAGTATGACCCAATGACTGATTACATATCATAGAAACGGATATATGTTTAGATTATTTATTTCTTAATGTACTTGATTGCATTATTGACATCTTCATCAAGTGGCATAAAGAGTGTGTAATAATACTTGTCATTATAAAGACTCTGAGCAATATATGCCTTCATAAGCTTTTGTATCTCTGTTTTATCACCTCCCTTATCCATACTCTTTGAAGCTCCATTTTGCTCGGCATAAGCCTGCATAGAAGCATAAAGAGCATTATTTACATTAAATCCTTTGATATACTGCTCACCAGTGCGATACTGAGCAAAAGACGCTCTGTGCTTATCCACGTAAGCAAAACAGAAACGATAGAGCAATCCACGCTTTAACAAAGCTGTATAATAAGGTGATTTCTTATAGTTATAATATGGCAACTCAATATCAGGCTCTATACCTCCTCCACCATAAACCACTCTTCCTTTCTTGGTTTTGAAACGGTTTTTAGCGTTGTGAATAATAGTGTCTTTCTCTCCCTTAGCCATTGTAGAATAACGTTGTACAAACTGAGCAAAATAATCATCTGGGTCTCCCATTATGTAAGGACGCTGAATGCAACGACCAGAAGGAGTGAAGTAACGAGCCACAGTTATTCTAACAGCTGAACCATCAGGCATCACTTTCTGTTCTTGAACTAATCCTTTACCAAATGTTCTACGTCCAATAATCATTGCTCTGTCATTGTCTTGCATTGCTCCAGCAAAGATTTCTGAAGCAGAGGCAGAGAACTCATCTATCAACACCACAAGTTTTCCCTTCTCAAATAAACCATAATTTGTGGCAATAAAATCTTCTCTCTTTCTCTTTCTACCTTGTGTATATACAATTAAATCTCCGTCAGTCAAGAACTCATCAGCCACCTTATAGGCTTGGTCAAGATAACCTCCACCATTACCTCTGAGGTCAAAGACAAGCTCTTTCATTCCATGATTTAATAAGTCTTTCAAGGCTGAATGCACCTCATCGGCTGTTGTCTGTGAGAACTGAGAAAGTCTTATGTATCCCACACCTGAAGAAATCATACCATGATAATCCACACTATAAGTAGGAATAACATCTCTCTTTATGTCAAAAGCAAGCAATCCCTTTGAGCCTTCTCTTTTTATACCCAACTTAACACTTGTGCCTTTTGCTCCTTTGAGCAAGTGCATCACTTTTTCGTTGTTAAGACTCTTGCCAGTTTCATTCTTGCCATTGATAGTAACTATTCTATCTCCTGCCATAACTCCTGCCTTTATGGAAGGACCGCCACTGACAGGTTGAATAACTGCTATGGTGTCTTCTATGATACGAAACTGAATACCTATACCTTCAAAACCACCATCAAGTCCTTCTTGTTCTTTCTGCAACTCTTCTTTAGTCAAATAAACGCTATGAGGGTCTAACTGAGCAAAGAATGCAGAGATAACCTTGTCTGACAGAGAATCCATATTGACTTTATCAACATATTCATCATCTACCAAACCCATTACATAATCTATCTTCTGCGCAAGCTTACTTCTCTTTGAAGAACCAAAAGAAGTAATATTATTTGCTGCTTTGGGCAGAACGAAATAACCTAAGACCAAACCCACTATCACAGATAGGGCTATGATAAGAGGTTCTCTTGCTCTTTGTTTCATTGTTTTATTATTCTTGTTTCATTTGAGGGAAAAACAACACGTCTTGAATAGAATGTGAATTAGTCATCAACATTGCTAAACGGTCTATTCCTATTCCCAAACCAGATGTTGGTGGCATACCGTATTCCAAAGCTCTTAGGAAGTCTTCATCAACAACCATAGATTCTGTATCTCCTCTCTTACCCAATTCTAATTGAGCCTCCAAACGCTCTCTTTGATCTATTGGGTCGTTAAGCTCTGAATAAGCATTACAAATTTCTTTTCCGTTACACATAGCCTCAAAACGCTCAACAAGACCTTGGGTTTTTCTATGTTTCTTAGCCAATGGAGACATTTCTATTGGGTAATCATATATAAATGTAGGCTGAATTATATTTGGCTCACAGCAAGTGCCGAATATCTCATCAATAAGCTTGCCTTTACCCATTGAAGCGTCTGTCTCAACTTTTAGTTTCTTAGACGTCTCTCTTAACTGAGCCTCGTCCATCTTTGAGATATCAATACCAGTGAATTTCTCTATCACCTCATACATTGTATATCTCTGCCAAGGAGCTTTGAAGTCTATCACATTGTCATCAACCTGCACCTTTGTATCTCCATGCAAAGCCATAGCAACAGCACAAACCATATTCTCAACCAATTTCATCATCCAGAAATAATCCTTGTAGGCAACATAAAGTTCCATTTGTGTAAATTCCGGGTTATGGAAACGGTCCATACCTTCGTTTCTGAAGTCTTTACTAAACTCAAAGACTCCGTCATAGCCTCCCACAATAAGCTTTTTCAAATACAACTCATCGGCAATACGCAAGTAAAGTGTTTGATCAAGGGTGTTGTGATAAGTCTTGAAAGGTCTTGCAGCAGCTCCACCATACAAAGGTTGTAGGATAGGAGTCTCAACTTCTAAGTATCCTTTTTGTGACAAGAATTCACGCATTGTATTGACCAAAAGAGTTCTTTGCTTAAACACCTCCCTAACCTGTGGATTGACTATTAAATCAAGATATCTCTGACGATATCTTTGCTCTGGATTAGTGAAAGCATCATAAGTCTTACCGTCTTTTTCCTTAACGATAGGAAGTGGTTTCAGAGATTTAGAAAGCACAGTCAGTTCTTTGACGTGGATAGTTGTCTCTCCCATTTGTGTGGTAAAGACATAGCCTTTAACTCCAATAATATCTCCTATATCCAATAACTTTTTGAAAACAGTGTTATACATTGTCTTATCTTCCTCTGGACAAATCTCATCTCTTTTTATGTAAAGTTGAATCTTGCCCCTCTCATCTTGCAACACTGCAAAAGAAGCAGCTCCCATTACTCTACGAGACATCAATCTTCCAGCAATACTTACTTGTTGGAATTTTGTGTTGTCTTTTGGAAAATCTTCAAGGATTTCTTTACTGTTTGCATTCACTTCATACATTGGAGCAGGATAAGGATTTACTCCACACTCTCTCAACTTTTGCATAGCTTCTCTACGCAATACTTCCTGTTCGCTAAGTTCTACACTCATATATCAGTCTTTCTATTTTTTAGGTTGCAAAATTACTACCTTTTTGTAAGAAAACGAACTATTAAGCCCACTTTTTGCACCTTTGGATTTTCTTTTGAGCATTTTTGCTATATGGCACAAAAAAAGCAACACACTATTTCTTTAAATGTATTGCTTCTTTTAACTTTGTGGCGGGGATAGGGATCGAACCTATGACCTTTGGGTTATGAGCCCAACGAGCTACCACTGCTCTACCCCGCGATTTATTGTTTTTGAGAGTGCAAAAGTACAACAAATTTTATTACTGGCAAAACAAAAAGCAATAAAATTACTTTTTCACATCTTTTTTCTTTCTCAAAACACAGAAATGTATTATCTTTGCACTCCGAAAATAAGAGCAAACAACACCTTTGTCCTATGGTGTAAGGGTAGCACACATGACTCTGGATCATGTAATCCAAGTTCGAATCTTGGCAGGACAACAAAGAAACAGTACCTAATTTCTTAGCTGCTGTTTTTTTTATTTATTTATTATCACCCCTACTGACACTTCTATATGACAACAGTAGGATTGGTAACTTCATTATATCTATTAGGGAAATATCTGATTGCTCCGTAATGAGCCGTTGAGACATACACCATTCTTTTTGTGAAAGGGATATGAGCAAACCCTTTGCGGTGAAACTTTATCAAGTCTTTTGCCACACAAGGTATTCTCTTGAACATACCTCTTGTAAAGAACCTGATTGCAAAATCCTCTCTCTTGTCTGTATAAATAAAAATTACTGGCATATCATACTTCCATATAGCCATAGTGAGTTCACAATTTATCCTCTTATCCTCAACTCTTGTCTTTGGAGAAAGAATAACCAACACATTATTAGCCTCGCTCATCTGCATTCGTGTGTATTCAGGCGACAAGGCAACAGTTTTAAAGCCATCTTTATCTACCTCAAAAGCCTCTTGATTCACAAAAAGCAAACGACTATCTTCCTTCTCCCACTCTTTCAACTGGCAGTAGTAATCATAGTCGTTCTCTCTATCAAAGATAACATAAGTACCTTTGTGAATCATGATGGTTATTAATTTAGTTTAACTACTGGAACATTATCCCAATCAATATCTTTTTCTGCTGTTGCAATATCTGTAAATCTAAAATCATTAAGCCATTGCCTTAACTTTTTCTCAGCTCCTTTCAAGCCAACATAAGACTTAAACTTACGTATCATTGGCAGATTCTTTAACATTGGCTGACCATAATCTAAATCTCTTGGGTGAATATAAGACAACAAATAATCATCTTGCAATTCTTTTGTCCATCGTTTTATCAACCAATAAGGGAATAAACGAAAATAACCACCACCAAGAAAACCTATCTTTTTATTTAATAGAGATATTGTTGTAGGTGGCAACTCTTTTATCTTTCTTCCATTACAATCAATAATACAAGGCTTGCTTTCGTTTATTATCTTCTTGCCATAACTATGATTGATTGAAGAGACAGAACAATCTATCTCTATTCCGCAATCAGCAATAATTTCAAAATATCTTTCTTTCCATACAGAGAAACCGGGAGCACGATATTTTGTTATCTTCTTTCCTATAATATCTTCAATGATATTTATAGACAACGACAAATCTTCTTTAAATTCTTCTTTTGTAAAACGACTAACTAATTGATGAGAATAACCATGAGTACCTATATCATATCTTTCTGCAATCCTTTTAACCAACAAAGGATAATTCTTTGCAATAGAGCCAAGAATAAAAAACGTAGCTTTAATATCTGTTGCCTCCAAAATAGAAAAAAGCCTTTCAACATTATTTTCTATTCTGCCCTCAAATTGCTTATCTATGATTAAATAATCAACATTCAAAAGATGGAACCATTCCTCAACATCAATTGTTAGAATATTCATTATTAATTTCTTGAATTAAATTCTTCAACATTTTTCTCTAAATTAAGTTTTGGAAGCGTTTTAAATACTTTATAAACCAATTCACTTTTAGAGAAAATTATCACCCAACAAGTAAGAAATATTATCATAAAATCCACATAAAGAGAACGATGATAATAATACCACTTTTCAAGTTCTCCTTTTTGTGGTTGAATATATTGCTTAGCAAACTTAATAGGCTCTTTTGCCTTTGAAATATAGTATTCCTCATCTCTAAAAATAACAGAGCCTATACCAGAGAGACCTGGCGTTAACTTTGCAACACAATTTCTTACTTCCTGAGAATACAAATCAAAACCATCTTGTACAAGTGGTCTTGGTCCTATGATAGACATATTACCAATTAAAATATTTATTAACTGTGGCAACTCATTAATCTTGGTCTTGCGTAAGAACTTACCCATTGGTAAAACTCGCGGGTCATTTCTTGTTGTTACTGTACCTGTGCCTATATTAGGACTATTCTTTAACATTGTTGCAAACTTCCATATATAAAAAGGTTTGCCTCCTTTACCTATACGTTCTTGAAAATAAAACACATAATGCTCTCCTGTTAACAGCAATCCTATAATTATAGGTATCATAAAAGGCAGTAATACAACAGATGCAATAAATGCCATTAGAAAATCAAAAAGTCTTTTTATTACTTTATATATCATACCTATTACATTTTTTGGTCAAGGTTTTTACCTTTTTCTATGTGTTCAAAATTAGGGATAAACTCTTTTAATACTGCTACAACATCTGCTTTCTGAAAGTCCTTGTTATTAAATAAGTCTGTTAATTTCTCAAAGAAAGCATTTATTTCTTCTGTGGGACGACATTTATAATTCTCTATCACCCCCAAAGAAGAAAAACGTTGTGTATTTATTTTTTCTCCTTTCACATAGAACTCTTCATAACCCTTCTCGCCTGTAGTATCTGATGTGAAATAATAAACAGGATAAGTATCTGTATCTGTTGGCATTTGAAAAGCAAACTGCCGTGCTTCTTCTTCACTCTTACAATACTTTATCTTATAACCTAACTGTGTTAGGAACTTATCTGCAATAGAAGAAAAAGTCATCATTTGTTCTTCTCCTAATTTAGGAAAAAATATCTCACCACTTTTACCTAACATACACGCTAGCATACATATCTGACCACTCTCATCTGGTGATACAAAGTAACGTTTTACATCATTTGGAGAAGATAAGGGCTGATGTTTCATCATTCTATCTATAAATCCTGCAAGCAAAGAGCCATTAGAGAAAGCTACATTTGCAAAACGAGCTGTTGTTACATTAAACTTCTTGGAATAAGACATTATCATCTCTTCCATTATCTTCTTGCTACAACCCATAACATTAACAGGATTTGCTGCTTTATCTGTTGAGACACAGAAGAAATGTTTCGGTGGATATTCTGCTATAAGATTCATAAGTTTTCGTGCTTTTAAATCATTATTCTCTATTAAAGCCTCAACAGAATATTGGTCTTTCTCACTTCTTACATGCTTGTGTGCAGAGAAATTAGCCACTATATCAAACCCTTGCTCTTTTCTGAATATCTTTTCAAATATTGGGTCTGCATAATTAAGTGGATATGTTCTATAATCGTCAGGCACATACATCTTATATGTAGAGCGCAAATCTCTTGTCAGTTCAGTTAAATAATTTTCACTTATATCAACAACGACCAACTTAGATGGCTTAAAAGGTAGTATTGCACGAATAAAAGAAGAACCTATTGTGCCACCACCACCTATAACTAATACTGATTTACCTTCTATTTCTGCGACTAACTGCTCTCTATTATTGTTTATATCGTACATAAACATTGACTTATGACGATGAGTTATATTTCCTTCTATAAAATTATTTACGTTTAACATATTGCCTTATTTAGAAGTTATTGTATTTTCTGTCTTTGATATTCTTGTAATAATCCTTGATAATCACAGTACTTGGAATATTAACCACTCTATCTTCAAGCCATCTTGCATTTGTCAAATCTCCACATTGGCAACCTTTATACATATCAAGTTTATTATTCAATACCCATATTGGACGTGTCATTATGCCATTATCATTTGTATAAGTAAGGAAATCATCTCTTTGTTGTCTATCTTTGAGGATAACAGCATTCAACCAATAGTTAGAACGACAATCTTTTGGCTCTGTAAAAAACGCTATATCTGTATTTGCAAAAAAGTCTTTATATTTTGCTGTCAACTCTCGCTTAATAAGAACAAATTTCTCACAAGTCTCTATTTGTCCAAGTCCCAATGCAGCAGCAAGATTTGTTAAACGATAATTGTATGCTGTGTAATCGTGATTATACTCCCAACGATGTGGCACCTTAGCCGTTGTTGTTATATGTTTTGCCAATTTTGCTAAGCCCTCATCTTGTGTAAGAATCATTCCTCCACCACCTGTTGTAATCACTTTATTGCCATTGAAACTCAATGCTGAAAGTTTTCCAAACAATCCTGTATGCTTACCTTTATATAAACTACCTATGCTTTCTGCTGCATCTTCGACAAGTGGTATATTATACTCTGCACATATTTCTGCTATATCTTCAATTAAACAAGGATGTCCAAAAGTATGCATTGGTACAACAGCAGCAAATCGTTTACCTGTCTTGTTATTGTAAGAATATCCGTCAGCACCTTTCCTTGCATTCTCTTTCAAAAACTCTTCCAATTTCTGAGGACACATTCCCATTGTTTCTTTATTAACATCAATAAAGACAGGTTTTGCTCCTGTATAAGTAATTGCATTACATGTAGCAATAAAAGAAACTGGTTGAGTAATTACTTCTTCATCAGCATGAACGCCAGCTAAAAGCAAGCATATATGTAAAGCAGATGTACCATTTACAGCAGCAACAGCATACTTACTGCCAGTGTATTCTGCAATAGCCTTTTCAAAACTATTTACATATTCCCCAACACTCGAAACAAAGTTCGAATCCATAGCATCCATAATATACTTCCTCTCATTTCCAATAAAACGAGGATCATGAAGGATTATAAACCCTTCCTTATCATCAAAAGTCTCCCTAACGAAACTTACAAAATCTTGGTAATTCATAATACATTTTATTTATCATTTACTTTCCAATAACCGCCTTTGTCCGACCCAATGCGATTAATAATTCCTTTTGCTTTGAGATTTTCTATATCACGTGCAACCGTTCTTCTTACAACATTGAGTATTTTAGCTATTTCTGTTGTAGTAATATTTTCATTCTCCGTAATTAGTTTAATAATTAAAGCTTCTCTATTTTCTGTGACATTTTCTGTGACATTTTCTGTGACATTTTCTGTGACATTTTCTTTTTCATAATTCCTTTTAAAGAAAATAACATAGAAAGTTCCGTCTTTATATTCAAATTTTGGGATTGGCAGATTTGCTTTTTCACATTCTTCCACAATTCGTTGTGTACCCCTACCCCAGCTTTCAATAAGTCCAGCTTTATAAAAAACTTCAGCAATCAGTTTATTATACGGTTTTGATGGATGCGACTCCATTAAATTATCAACTGTGATTTCTTTGGATAGTTTTGCTTCATTAAGTATCACCAACTTATCTTTGAATACTCTTATTTGGATTTCTGATGTAGTAAAATATTCCCTATGAATTATAGCATTTAAAATAGCCTCACGAAGAGCTTCGTAGGGATATTCAAGTATTTCTTTTCGAACTATTCCTTCATAAGAAATTGTACTCAACAAATACTTTGTTTTCAATACATCTAAAGTTTTAAAAACTTGTTCGAAAATATTTCCTTCTATAATGTCGCTCGTCTGAATATCAGAAGCAGAAAGGAACTTGCCTATTCTAATCCGTGCTTGTAAATAAAAGCGTTGAGTATCTTTTGCAAACAATAGCACTGCTGCTTTCTTAAATTTATTGTCAGTAGTTAGTTGTAATTTATCAATTAATTTTAAAGTATCGTTCTCTGTATTTATCAATGGAATACGTTCTACAGCCAATGATTTAAACTTTGCTATAGCATTATTATCAATATCATCAATCGTAAATTTATCCTCAATCATTGATTCCCAAGTAAAGCCCATTTTTTGAAGTAAAAATGTATTTAAACGACTACCATGCAATTCAGTTGTTACACTTCCACTTCGAGTATAATAGTGCCCATTATAGGAAATTGGTACAACACTCGGCTGAACTGTAATACTAATGTATTGTTTATCTTCTTTATCAATTAGTTCAATCAATGGCATAATACCAGTTTTGGAGTTTATAATATTTGGAAGATTTTCTAAAAGAAAAATAGCATTATCTACTCCAACAATTTCACCTTTATCATCTATACCAACATATAAAACGCCACCTTTTGTATTGCAAAAAGCAGATATATAACGGATATATTCATCACGCCATAATTGTTTAAATTCAGTATATATGTCTTCTATCATAAAGTACTATTTTGATTCAATCAAAAACAAAAAATTCATATAACATGAAATAAAAAAGAACTACAATAATATCCCAACTTTTACCTTTTACTTATTACTTATTAATTATTACTTATTATTTCCTTTCATTACCAATAAAACGAGGGTCATGTAAAATAATAAACCCTTCTTTATCTCCAAATGTCTCTCTAACGAAAGACACAAAATCTACATAATTCATTATCTATTCTTATATTTATTTACTGTAATAACTATTCACATAGCCTTTATATTTACAATTGCGACTTTATTCTAATTGTTGTTTATATGTTTTATAACCCATTCTTTCATTAGTGAGATAAATAATTTTGCATTCAAAAAGACTTATCTCACTATTGTTTTATCTTCACTATCTTAAATAAAATACTAACCTATTGGCAAGATTGAAACAGCTTTTGCAGGATTTCCTTGTATTAAAGTGTTATCAGGGAAGTCTCCTTTCACAACACTTCCCGCTGCGACAACACAATTATTGCCAATAGTTGTACCTTTTAGAATTACCGCATTCATACCAATCCATACATTATTTTTTATGTTTATTGGTTTTGGGTTATCACTTCCTATAACCCTATTGCAAGATATTAATTCATGTCCATTGCTATCAAAAATATTTATATTAGCTGCAATTACACAATTATCACCTATATGTATCTTATTTTTAGCATGTATATATGCTCCAAATATTCTACTATTATTCCCAATAACAATCTCTGCATCTTCTGCATCAGTAAATAGTGTAGTATAAAATGGCATACCACCATGGTAGCCTCGTTTACAACCACCTATCAAACAATCATTACCTATTATTATCTTTCCACTTGTTCTTTTAGTAGTATTACATATAGTATGCAACTTAGATTTAAAGTAAACAAGCGTCCCCCCCCCAATATTGATATTTTTACGTGTAGAAATTAGAAATGTATGTAGTCGTGATAAAACTATTTTCTTTAAGACGTATGCACACTCATTGATATTCATATTAAGATTGTATTCTTTTAGATTGTACACTTTCATATTGTTTTCTTTTGTATTTGTTTTGCTTGATATATTATACTAAATTCTAACCATTGCTATTGTAGCGATTAGTAATACTTTGTCTGTATTCACTAATTTTGCAAACTGCAATAGAAAGATATTTCCAATTTAGATATAAAATATCTCTCTAAACGACAAATTCATACTTACATACTCTTTTTATGAGCTATGATACTCTCTATAGTTTGGAAATCTTTCATTTCTGTGATTTCCTCAGGCTCAAATGATATATCAAACTCTTCCTCTAAAGCTATAACCAATTGCAAATGATTTAATGAATCCCATTTTTCGCAATTCTTCTGTGAAATTGTTTCGTCTGCATTCTCTAATTCAAATACAGCCTTCATTACTTTTAATATTCTCTCTTTCATTTTACTTCTATATTATAATATGATTTTATCTCAAACTCTTTATCCTTTAAGTCCAATATATATTCTTTAATACCATCTTCTTCTTTTAGCAAATCAAAGCCTATTTTATCATAGAAATCTTTTACTTGACCATTTTTTAAAGTCGGTACATATTGTGCCCTAACTTTATCTATTCCATTATTTTGTAAAATGCTTAATACTTTATACAGAAATGCATTTTCTATCCCCTTACCTAATATGCGACAACTTAATAACAATGTATCTATATTAGCAGTATGTCCTTCTGTATTTATTATTATTTCTCCTGTGATACCATTATCTCCAAATTTATCTGCAACACTTATACAATATATATCACAGCCTTGTGATATAAAATTATTTATATCTGCATCCGTATATCTTTTAGTTGTCAAATTAAATTGATTTGTCTTTTGTGTCATTTGTGCTATACGGGAGATATTGAACTCATTTGCTTTTTGAATAGTAATATGTATATCAAGACTCTTTAAGTAATCTTCCATATCACTAAACTTATTTTGCTCTTGCACTCTCTGTGCATTCTCTTTATATTGTTTTGTTTTCTGTTTATCTTCCTCTGTAATTGAATATATGCAGAAATATTTATCTACTAACATTTTGAAGAAACATGGTAATTCGTAAGGTTGTTGAGGAAACTCTGGTACTTCTACCATTGGCAACATTTGTTTTATCAACTCTCTTTCAGTAGGATTATCATCAACAAAAACAAAACTATCTAATCCGATGTTTAATTCTTGTGCCAACTCCTTTATATTATCAGCCTTATTATTCCAATTAATTCTATAAGCTGATATATACTCTTGTTTTAAGACTATAAAAGGATTTTTCTTCCACACTTCTATGACATCTTCTTCATTGTTTTTACTACAAATAGTCAGTATTATTCCTTGTTTGCTCAATTCTATCAATGCCTCTTGAAAATATAAAAATGCATTACCCGGATAATCACCTCCTATTTTAATACCATTTTCACCATCTTCACCTAATACTCCTCCCCATAATGTATTATCTAAATCCAAAACAATACATTTCTTTCTTTGCAATTCTATCTCATCTATTTTCTTTGCAAACCATTTCTTAAACAGAAGAGTCAATTTAGGATTAACTCCCATTTGGGATATAAAATAGAACTTCCAGTCAACCCAATCTTTATCTGCAAACCCATTGAAAAAATTATCTATATCAATGACCTTTATATTAGAGTACTGTCTTGACATATCAATAATTCTATCATTAAAATGACTAAATGCCTCTTTCAATGAAAAAGAATCATCTGTATATTGTATCGGGAATAAATTCTTTAACGTAAATACTATTACAGTCTTATCTTTTGAGATTCTATCATATAATAATTTGAATTTGTTCTCATAAGATTTGACTTCATCTACCAATTTTTCAATATCAAACTTAAATGGTATTTGATAGAACCATATATACGTATCTATTTCTTCTGGAATATAAGATATATCATCATATCCAGAATAATATACTTCTTTGCCTCCAAACAGATGCTCTATTGTGTTATTCCTAAATACAAAATAAGACATAATCAATAATCAATTATATGTGATACTTGCAAATCGCGTGTTGTTAAATATGCTGTACCAAAAGACCAACCAGCACCAATAGCACTTAACATTATATGTTTTTCACCAATCATTTTATTATATAGCTCTGACACTATAGTTAATGGTATTGAAGCACAACTTGTGTTGCCATATTTTGATATACAAAAAGGAGCTTTGTTATTATCTATTTTCATTTTCTTTACAATATAATCTATCATCAATTTATTCGCTTGATGAGAGATTAAATAATCAATATCTTCATTTGTGATATTAGCTTCTTTCATAAGTATCTTTATCTGCTTAGGTATATGAGTTATTGCATGATTAAATGTTTCCATACCATCCATTGTGATATCAACATCTCTTCTATAATTACCATCCTCTCTTTCTTTATCTGCAAGATTATCTGCACCTAATTGATTCCTAAATCCACCATACGGAACTTTTACATACTCTGCTCCACTACCATCTGCAGTTAATTCAAAAACTGATTCTCCAAATTCACCTTTTTCTATTAAACATGCTGTACCAGCATCTCCATATAAAGGATAATTGACTTTGTCTCTCACATTAGTTATCTTTGACATTGTTTCTCCTACTAATAAGAGTACTCTATTTACACCAATATTAGAAGCATAGCTATACGCTGTTGCTAATGCATAAACAAAACCAGAACAGGCAAAAGACATATCAATACATGCTGTGGCAGTTAAAAGACCTAATCTATTTTGTAATATTGGGGTTGTTGGAGGACTTACAAAATCAGGAGTTAAAGTAGTAAATATAAGCATATCTATACTCTCAGGATTTATTTGGTTATCCTCCATTAATTTTTTTGCCGCTTTATAACAAAGGTCCGAAGAGCAAACATTTTCATCTGCAATTCTCCTTTCTTCTATTCCTGTTGATTTAATAAGTCTTTCTAAATTTTCTTGTGGCATCATGTAGCCCAAATCATAATTTGAAACAACTTTTGATGGGACACAAGCAGAAATAGCTGTTATACCAACATCATTAAATTTTAATATTGCCATACTATTATATTTATTATATCAATGTTCTTCCTCCATCTATTGTTAATGTAGTTCCTGTAATCCATTTTGACGCATCTGATAATAGATATACTGCTCCCATAGCTATATCTATAGGTTCTCCATATCCTAATGGATATCTTTGCTCCTCTTGTGTTAAATCGTAAGAAGCATAATTTCCAATTGCCATTTTTGTTAAAATAACTCCAGGTCTAATGCAATTACATCTTATCCTTTTATTTGATAATTCCAATGCCAAACCCTTAGAAAAAGATTCTAAAGCTCCTTTAGATGCAGCATATAATGCATTACCTTTAGCTGCAAAACTTGTAGCTATTGATGATATTAAAACAATAGAACCATTGTTCTTGATTTTTTTAGTCTTGATTATTTTCTGAATTAAAAGTATGTCTGCTATTGTATTTACACAAAACAAAGAATTTATTTCTTTACTATTTATATGCTTTATTGGAATTGTTTTATTAACGCCTGCACATAAAACAACTCCATCTATCACAGAACAACTTTCAGCTAATTTATCAATTTCATCTTCGTTTGCTATATCTGATACAATATATTTATTGTCAGTATTATGTATCTTATTAAATGTATCTTTCAATCGTTCTTCATTTCTTCCAGTTATTACTAATGAAGCTCCAGCATTTGAACATTCAATAGCTGTTGCTTTACCCAAGCCAGACGAAGCTCCTGTAATAAGTATTGTTTTTCCTTTAAGAGAAAATTTATCCATGGCTAATTCTGTTTTTCCTTGATAATATTATATACATCTTCTATTGTTATACTATTCCTCAAATCATTACCTGTAAGTTGAGTTTCAAACTCTTCATCAACCATAGCAATTATTGAAAGAGCTGTCAAAGAGCCCCATTCTTCTAAGTCTTTGAATTTGGTTGTAGCTGTAAATTCCTCAATTGGTGTTTCGTCAAATTCTTCGGCGAATTTTGTTACAAATTCTTCTAATGTCATTTTTCTTCTATTTTAAATGGATTGATATTGTTATACATGGATATTTCCCATATTGTCGTTACTTTTTTATCTGGACACATACGTGCTACTATCTTTTGCAGAGTATCATCTGGTCCAACTTCATAAAATTCATTTACTCCATCACTAACCATATTATTAACCATACTTGTCCATAATACAGGATGTGTTATATGTTGAATAAGATTTTCTTTTATTTCATCAGGATTAGTATGCTTAAGAGCATCTACACATTGATAAATTGGAATTTTAGGCTCGTTGAATTTAGTTTTTCTTATAATGTCTCCAAGTTCTTCACGTGCTTCATTCATATACGGAGTATGAAAACTACCTCCTATCAATAACGGAACTGCCTTTTTTGCACCTTCTTTCATAAATGCCTTACATGCCATGCGAATGCCTTTTTTAGAACCAGAAATCACGACCTGTCCCGGACCATTATAATTAGCAAAATATATTGGTTCTCCTGTTTCGTCCCATATTTCTTTTATCCTGCGTGCTACATATTCATCAGACAATCCTATTACAGCCCCCATTGCTGTTGGTGTCTTTTCACAAGCCTTTTGTCCTATCAATGCTCTATTTAAAACTAAATTTAATCCATCTTCATAAGACAAACACCCATTAACAACTAATGCAGCAAATTCACCCAAAGAATGCCCTGCCACCACATCAGGCTGCATATCCTTTTGTGTCATAGCTAATACCACCTCATATACAAAAACAGCAGGCTGTGTGTTTTTTGTCTCCATCAATTCAACTTCATCACCATAAAACATCACATCTGTGATTTTTCTGCCTAAATATTCATTAGCTCTTTCAAATAGCTCTTTGGCATAAGAAAAATTATCATATAATTCTTTGCCCATTCCTTGCCTTTGACAACCTTGCCCCGGAAATATAAATGCTCTTTTCATTACTTATAATAATATAGCAGGATTACCGCAAACAGTAGTTCCTTCTTTTACATTTCTTATAACAAAACTACATGCTCCAACAATTGCATTATCTTTAACAACAACTTTATGATTGATAACTGATGCAGAATGCAATATTACATTATTACCAATTTTTACACCTCCAACACACAATACATTTCCATCAAGTCTTGTATAACTTCCTATTTTGACATCATGTCCTATTATAGCAAAATTTTGTATCAAACAATGACAATCAACACATGCATAAGAGCCAATATATACACTATATTCTATAATACACCCTTTTCCTATTATAGCACTTGGAGACACATGAGCTGTTTTATGTATAAGTGTATGAAATTCAGCTCCTCTATTTAACATCTTCTCTGTAACTTTCTTTTTCAAATGCACATCTCCTAATGCACATACAAAAACATCATCTTCTTGTATTTGATAATCATCTTCTGATGATATAACATTTGGATAATAAGGATAATCTTTTAATGCATCAACATCTATATCTAAAAAGCCTTTTATTTGAAAATCCGTTCCATATCCTATGGATTCAATTGCCATATCATATATATCTCTTCCAAATCCAGAGGCTCCGATTATCAGTAAATTCTTCATATAATTATTCTTTGATTCTATTAGATTGTTTCTTGATTCTATTTTCTCAAAACGAAGATTCCGTAAATTGTTTCTTCGTTCCATTCAAATACAATCTTCTTTTGATTTATAGCATTTGTTTGTCTCAGTATCAGCAACCAGTATCACTTTGTATTTGTTGAGGGTTTATCGGTGGTACTTCAACAATACAATAATGAAAATCAATACCTGTAGTTTGATATTTTAGAGTACTACTCTTCCAATTAATAGTATATATACTGTCCATTATAATAGTAGGATGATCTGTAGTATCACCTTTCCAGTTCATGATATCATTATTTTGTTTTCCTTCTTGCATTGAGAAATCCTCATAATTACAACTTTGTCCATTCTCTTTTTTTCCATTCCTCGTTGTATACAATTCGTCATTGGTTAGAAACACTGCAAAACCAGCAACAACTTTAGGAAAATTATTTTTAATAACCTCTATTCGCCTTACATCTTTCCAGAAATCATAACGTGTATCGGTTCCTCTTTGTTGGTCTTTGAAAACAGCAGTTATTGTTTTATCTACTTTCCCAAAACGAGAGAATTTTGTATTTGCCTGTAAAGGTACTTGTTGCGTTTTGTATTTCAACTCAATTGGGCAGTATTCATCATCTTTACAGACTACAATATCTATATATAATGTTTCTGTTTCCCATGGATATTTATTATTAAACATGCCTATTGGAATATAATATTCCAATTCAACATTATCATAATGCTTTGTATCTTTCAAAGCCAAAGCCAAATGCATTTGAACATCACGTTCATTAAAAAACAACCTCTGATTTGTTCTTAAAAAATACTCAATATCTTCTCGTACAATTTGAGTTAAACTTTTCATATTGTTGCTTTGTTTGTCTTCCAATCAATAAGATTATGCTTGTTCTAAATTGATACAATCGTTTGTGTTTAGTACTTATATAATTGCTTTATTGGCGATATTATATCTAAACCTTAATTCTGTAACCATTTCCAAACAGGAGTAACTTGTATTGTGCCTTCTGTTGTCTGTATTAAGTCTTCTTGATTAAAGGTAAGTATTACACCTTTATTTAAATGCAAAGTCTTCATTGCATCTACTAATCCATTTATTTCTCTTGACTCATTATCATTAGTTAATTCAAAACAAACTTGAATAAGGTTTATTGGTTGATTATTTTTACAAACAACAAAATCGCATTCTTTTCCGTGTTCATTATAATAATATACTTGTACGCTCTTTCTTCTCAATTCCATAAAAACAATGTTTTCCAATTTTCTGCCATTATCTTGGCTCAATGAAGGAGTAACAACACTATGCAAACCACAATCTATACAATAGACCTTGCGTGGATTCACAATTTGAACCTTATATGAATAAGAAAATTTAGACATAAATTGTACGAGATAAGATTGTTCAAAGAATGAAAAATACTCCAGTATAGTCTTTGACGTCTTAACTCCTACTACCTGTGTTAATTTCGTTGCACTTACCAAATTTCCTATGTTTGCAAGCAAATAAACAAGCAAATTTCGTAATGATATAACATCTCGTATATTATAACGTACCACAATATCACGATATAAAATATCCTCTAATAGAGAATTAAGTATATCTTGATTTTTATACTTCACATATTGAGGAAACCCTCCAATTGAAAGATATTCTTTTAATGCCCTATCATTAAAAACCATCTTTTTAAAACCACAAAATTCAGAAAAAGAGAAAGGAAATAATTCTTTTGAGATATGTCTTCCTGTTAAACGAGTACCCAATTCCCTACTTAACATAGAAGCATTAGAACCCGTAACAATTATTTTATAGCCCTCATCTAATTTACCTCTAACATACACTTCCCAACCTTTTATGATTTGTATCTCATCAAAGAAAAGTATTCTTGCTCCACTACTCTGTAATATGCTATCTAAGATTTTAAAATCCTGCACATCAAAACTATACAAACGAGCATTATCAAAGTTAATAAACAACGTATCTTCATTTTGTTGTTTTATCAACTGCCCTAATAACGTACTCTTACCACATCGCCTAACACCAGAGATTATAGTTACAAAATCAGGTGTTTGAACAGAAATATTAGATAACAAATTCCTTTGAAAGCTATCTTCTTTAATGATTATTTCTCTTTGCAAATCAATTATATCTCTTAATTCCGATTCTTTTATCATTTTACCTATGTTTTGATGATGCAAAGATAAGCATTTATTGGCAATAAATAAATTTGTTTATTACCAATAATCACTTTTATTTATCCAGCCTTTTTTCTCACTTACAATTTTTCTTTGTTTGTATTTTTCCAATCAATAAGTTTGTCTGCCTGTTCTAAATTGATAAAATCGTTTGTTTGTAGTAGTTGCATTAGCTTATTACAAGCACCTTTTGTTCCTAAGTTTGTTTTAATATATCTCTTGTATCTATTTGCAAACGTCCCTTTCTCTTTGAAATAAGTCTCATACTCTGCCCTTGATAACACTCCACTCGTTTCTGGCAACAAGTCACCTATATGAAAATAAGTCATAGAATAATCACTTTGATTCATCTTTTTTTGAATAAAAGATAAAGGGAAAAATCTAAAATAACCACCACCAGAATAAGCCACCTCTTTACCTAAAAGTTTTATTATAGGTATTGGAAATTCTTTTATTGTTATGCCATTATACGATATGGTTACTGGAGTTTTTGATTCAAAAGAAGGGAAGCCTCCAAAATCCCTCACAGCAGGAAACACAGAAGCATCTCGTTCTATACCACACTGTGCCAACACTTCAAAAGCCCATTTATTCTTTTCTCCAATAGAAAACGCAGGAGCTCGATAACTCTTTACTTTCTTGCCAATCAACTGCTCTATTGAGTCTATTGCCTTATGAGTATCTTCTAAAAGTTCTTTGTTATTAAAAAGATATAGCCAATCATGTTTATCACTTTGACAACCTATCTCATGTCCTCTATCATTTATCTTTTTTATAACGTATGAATATTCTCTTGCAACAATACCAAGACAAAAAAATGTAGCCTTAAATTTTCTTTTATCTAAGTCCTCTAATACATTATCTAATCTTGTATCTAACTTTATTGTAATATATTTTCTTTTATCTAAATACCACTCTTCTATATCAAATGTCAGGATATTCACTATGCAAAATGTTTCATTATAATGTTATATGATATATCTACTGTATAATTATTCAATAAAAACTCATAACCTTTCTCTCCCATATTTTTTATTAAATCTTTATTGTCAAGATATTTCTGCACACACTCATTAAACTTGTTCACATCATCACTCTCACACCAATAACCATACCCATTTTGCTCTGCTAATTTACCTATATCTGTATTAGTGTCTGTAGCACATAATATAGGCATTTTTTTATCTAAATAGGATAATAATCGTGAAGGATAATTAGGAATAGTAAAACGATGGTCTAAAAATATCATTCCAACATCACAAGCCCTAACTAAATTATCATATTCTTCTTTTGGTAAAAGAGATAATAACTTTATATTGTTAGGATTGTTTTCATTAATCCAATTGCTGATTTTATATTTTTCCGTTCCCGAACCTATTATTAAGAAATAGCAATCACTTCTGTTTTTATTAGCACCTAAAACATCTACTAAGAAATCTATTGCTTGTGGCTTTCCTAAATTACCTCCATATATAAACACTAATTTATCTATTGAAATATCATACTTTTCTCTTATTTCATTTTTATCTGTATATATTATTTCTTTCCCAATCTCTTCACTATTTGGATTAACTTCTACTGTGGTTTTATCTATAAAAGAATTATGAGAAAGAATAAAATAAACATTAGCCGGAGACATACAACCTATATAATCAGACATTTTATATAGTTGTCTCTCTTTTTTTAGAAACATCTTATGAATCAAACTATTTTCTTTCATCAAATGTATATCAATAGCATTCTGTGGAAAAATATCCTTTAATAATAAATATGACTTTGCACAATCTCTATTTTTTATAAATGCTATTGCCTTTGTAAAGGTTATAGGTGGAGTAGAATATATAACCAAATCAAACTTAATATTTCTGATATACTTTTTTATAGCTTTTTTAAATTGAGTCTCTATAAGCAAGTACGCTATTCCTTTTTCTATAATAGAAGTTTTCTGAATATTCAAAGTTTTAACTCTTAAAAGATGTATCCCGTTGCTTTCTTCAAAAAATGTTTTTATTTTAAAGCAACGTTCAATAGGTAAGACAACATACACATTATGTCCTTCATATCTAAATTTGCGAATTAAATCAGTATAGATTCCTCTATCTTCCACATTGCCAAACCGAGTAATTGTCAAAAATATAACATTCATCTTATTATTCTTTTCTCCAAACCATCTTATTTACTACTCCAACATAACTCTGAATGATTTTGACAACTTTTGTTGATACATTCTCATCTTGATAATTTGGCACAGGTATACCATAATCTTTATTTTTCTGCAACTCTACTGCTGTCTCTACTGCTTGCAACAAACTCTTCTTATCTATTCCTGCAAGGATAAAACCAGCTTTATCTAATGCCTCTGGTCTTTCTGTTGAAGTACGAATACATATTGCAGGAAAAGGATGTCCAACAGAAGTAAAGAAGCTACTCTCTTCTGGTAAGGTGCCACTATCACTCACTACTGCATAAGCATTCATTTGAAGGTTATTATAATCATGAAAGCCAAGTGGCTCATGTTGAATAACTCTTTTATCTAACTTAAAACCACTCTTTTCTATTCTCTTCTTACTCCTTGGGTGGCAAGAATAAAGTATAGGCATATCATATTTCTCTGCCAAAGCATTGATAGCTGTAAAAAGTGATAAGAAGTTCTTATCTGTATCTATATTCTCTTCTCTATGAGCAGACAGCAAAATATATCTGTGTTTTTCTAAATGCAAACGAGTTAGTATATTAGAATTTTCTATATCTGCAAGGTTCTCGTGCAACACTTCCGCCATAGGAGAACCCGTAACATAAGTCCTTTCTTTTGGCAATCCACTTTCAGCTAAATATCGTCTTGCATGCTCCGAATAAGCCATATTGACATCAGAAATAATGTCTACAATCCTGCGATTAGTCTCTTCTGGAAGGCATTCATCTTTACAACGATTTCCTGCTTCCATGTGAAAAATAGGTATATGTAAACGTTTTGCTCCTATAACACTCAGACAAGAATTAGTATCACCTAACACAAGCACTGCATCAGGCTTTATTTCAACCATAAGTTCATAACTCTTTGCTATTATATTACCCATTGTCTCGCCAAGGTCTTTGCCAACAGCATTCATATAAACCTCTGGGTCTTGTAATTTAAGGTCTTTAAAAAATACTCCATTGAGATTGTAATCATAGTTCTGCCCTGTATGAGCTAAAATACAATCAAAATATTTTCTGCATTTATTTATCACAGCCGCCAAACGTATTATCTCAGGTCTTGTACCTACTATAATCAACAGCCTTAACTTGCTATTATCTTTAAAACTTATATTATTCATTATCTCTCATTTCAATTTGTAATAAAAAGGGCTATTTTACTACATTCTCTCCAAATGTATCTGGTTTATTTGGATTAAACGACTCATTAGCCCACATAACTGTTACAAGGTCTTCTGTCTTTGACAGATTTATTATGTTATGCGTGTATCCTGGCAACATGTGAACAGCTTGTATCTTATCTCCATTCACATTAAACTCTATCACTTCATCTGTGCCTATCTTCCTTTCTTGTATTAAGCCGTGTCCACTTACAACTATAAAAAATTCCCATTTAGTGTTATGCCAATGTTGTCCTTTTGTTATACCCGGTTTTGATATATTAACAGAAACCTGTCCGCAGTTCTTAGTCTTTAAAAGTTCTGTAAAAGAGCCTCTGTTATCAATATTCATCTTTAAATCAAAAGCTACCTTTTCTTTTGGTAGATATGACAAATAAGTAGAATAAAGTTTCTTTGCAAAAGAATTACAAGGTATCTCTGGCATAACTAATGTTGAAGGCTGTTGCTTAAAACTATCAAGCAAGTCAACTATTTGTCCAAGTGTTTCCTTGTGAGTTATAGGGCAATAGCAATATCTTCCATTTTCTTTTGGTAATATCTCTAATCCTTCAAATTCACATCTATGAGCATTATCATTCAATGCTAATAGCATTTCATCAACAAGGTTATCAATATACAAAAGCTCTATCTCTGTATTTCTATCATTAATTTGAAGTGGTAAATCATTAGCTATATTATTACAAAATGTCGCTACAGCTGAGTTGTAATTAGGTCTACACCATTTGCCAAAGACATTAGGAAAACGATATATCAATACTTTTGCACCTGTTTCTTTACTATATTCTCTTAAAAGATTCTCTCCTGCTCGTTTGCTTTCTCCATAAGGATTATTAAGTTCGGCTTGAATAGAAGAAGAAATCATAATAGGACAAGTATTTTTGTACTTTTTCAATGTATCTAATAAAGTAGAAGCAAATCCAAAATTGCCAGTCATAAATTCAGAGGTATTTTTTGGACGATTTACGCCTGCAAGATTAAATACAAAATCCGCATTCTTACAATACGCTTCTAATTCCTCCTTATTTGAATCTATATCATAAGTAAATATATTGTCTATATGCAACTCGGAATGTGTCCTATCTTTTGCGTCTTTGATGTTTTCCAATGCACATACAAGATTTTTTCCAACAAATCCTTTGGCTCCTGTAACTAATATATTCATCTTACTCACTTCTTATATCTCTTGCCTTAGCTCTTGGTTGCATACCAAGGTCTTCTCTTACAAATCTCAACTTCAACAAAAGTTCTTTCATTCCTCCTACATCAAGTCTATGTGTATTATGGCTGTTATAGTCTTCTATTTTATCCATCTGCTCATTTCCCTGAGTGAAGAACTTATCATAGTTAAGGTCTCTTGTATCACAAGGTATTTGATAATAATGTCCCATATCTTTTGCTCTTGACATCTCTTCTCTTGTTACAAGAGTCTCATACAGTTTCTCTCCATGACGAGTACCTATAACTTTTACTTCTGTATCTCCATATTTCTTGTCAATCTTAGAATACGTCTCTTTCAATGCTTCTGCAAGTGTCTCTAATGTGGCAGCAGGAGCTTTTTGAACAAATAAGTCTCCATTATGTCCATGAGTGAAAGCATATACAACTAAATCCACTGCATCGTCCAAGGTCATCATAAACCTTGTCATATTAGGGTCTGTAATTGTTATAGGTTTGCCTTCAATCATCTGCTCCACCCACAAAGGTATCACACTGCCACGTGAAGCCATAACATTACCATAACGTGTGCAACAGATAGTAGTCTTTGCATCTTTTCCAAGTTCTCTTCCTTTGGCAACTGCCACCTTCTCCATAAGAGCCTTGCTCATTCCCATAGCATTGATAGGATAAGCTGCTTTATCTGTTGAAAGCACTACAACATTCTTCACTCCATGCTCAATAGCAGACAACAACACATTCTCAGTGCCAAGTATGTTTGTCCTTACTGCTTCCACTGGGAAGAACTCACAAGAAGGTACTTGTTTTAACGCCGCAGCAGAGAAGACATAGTCAACTCTACTCATTGCAATATCTACACTTGTCTTATTTCTAACATTCCCTATATAGAATTTAACCTTAGGATTTTGAAGTGCATGACGCATATCATCTTGTTTCTTCTCATCACGAGAAAATATCCTTATCTCTTTTATGTCGCTGTCAAGAAAACGTCTTAACACCGCATTACCAAAACTTCCTGTTCCGCCTGTTATCAACAGGACTTTATCTTTAAATATTGACATAACTATCCTAATTTTTTTTCAAAGCTGTTTCTATCCAGATGTTTTCTAATTGTTTCCATACTATAGGCATTGAATACATTTCATTAACTCTCTTTTGTGCATTCTGTCCACAACGTAATGCATATTCTCTATCATCCAACATTTTTAGTATTGCAATTCTTAATTTTTCAACATTTTTAGGTTCTACACAAATACCATAATTATTTCCATGTTCAATATCTAACATTTCTGGTATTGCACCTACATTTGTCGTAACTATAGGACAAGCACAAGCCATACTCTCTATAATAACATTCGGAAAACCTTCTGTATATGTTGGTAATACAAAAACTCCTGCTGAAAGCATTTCTTTTATTGTAGTTTCAAAATTAACTTGTCCTACAATATCCAACCAATTATAATAATCTTCTCCAGCTCTTTCTATCAATATTTTTTGCATATTTTCATTAACATAACCAATAATAATTAATTTTATATTTTTTATTTTCTTACAAGCATCTATTAACTCAAAAACACCTTTACTTGGCACAACATGTCCTGCAAAAACTATCTTTCTATCTATTCTTTCTATATTTTTATTAAATTCTATTATTTTCAATACTTTTGGCGTTAAAGGATTTGGTAATAATTCTATATTTTTATAGCCATAAGATATTAAAACTTCATAAGACATATTATCTATTACAATAACTTTATCTGCTAACATAATAACTTTATGTAAAAGTTTTTGTTCCCAATTTTTTTTCTTATATAAATCAGGTATTCTACCAAAACGAAAATGAATAATTGTCTTAACGCCTTTTCTTTTAACTAATTTCAATAATATTATATCTTTTAAAAGACTAATAGACGCACTAGAACAAAAATGAATAACATCAAAAGAATTCTTATCAATCAATTTACTCAAATCTCTATATAATGGTATATAATTATGTAAACCTTTCTTTATTCTTATAAGTAAATTATCCGTTGCAAAGCCTCCAACAGATTTTAAATAAGCATAATGTTGTAATATAATATTTTCACTTTTATAAGTAGCATAATAATCCAAAATATGCCCTGTCCAACGAGCAATTCCTCCTGTTTCTGCCATACCATTAGGTGATACTAATAACACTCTTATTTTTTCATTTTTGTCTTGCATACTTTTTATATATTTCTTCTAAATATTCTCTTGAAAAACATTCTTCTTCTGAATATAACATCCTTTCATGTTCAATAATTTCATCTATTGTCCAACGGAATTTCAACACTTTTGCAGGTACTCCACCAATTATTGCATAAGGTGGCATATTTTTATTAACAACAGCTCCTGCTGCCACAATTGCTCCTCTCCCAATTCTAATTCCAGAAAGAAGAGTTACTCTACAACCTATCCATACATCTTTATCTATAATAACATCTTTATCATAACCATCAGGCTTATTATTTTCATTTATATCAGATACAAATTTCCCTATTACTTGTGCGTGATTACCTGTATGAACTGTAAATCCTTCTGCAATGGCTGTATTACCCTTTATTATACATTTAGCATTAGTTGCGGAAATAAAACTATTTGGTCCTATTCCCACATTATCGTAGATAAATATATTCTTTTTATTTCCAAAATTATAGGGGGGGGTAAGTATTACATTCTTTGATAAATAACCAAACCCATTACTCTGAACTCTAAAATAAGAGTTATAAAAGAAATACAGCCCTCTTACAAAAGTATTATTCTTGATTTTCTTTGATATACTCATCTTTCAATTATCTTTATCCATTTATTTACTACTTTCTCATCTATGAACAATTTATTCGCTTTCTGTTGTGATTGTATTCCTTTTTCTACCAATTCTTCATTTGTCAAATTTATCATTGATAAAAAAGTATTTTTTATTGATTCTAAATCATTCCAATCACAAAGAAAACCATTACGTTCATCAACTAAAACATTATAATCAGAAACTTTTGTCATAATTATTGGTTTGCCTATTGTCATTGCTTCACAAATTGTATTTGGCAAACCTTCAACACTACTAAACAAAGCCACAACATCAGCTTCATTCATTTTATTTGCAATGTTTTTTGTCGCTTCATTAAAACAAACACTATTTTGTAAATTATTTTCTTTTATTATTTGCATTGCTTTATCATAAGCACTTGTTCCACTACCAGAAACATCTTGCCTACCATACCAAGATAACTCTATCTTTTCTCTTTCCTCTTGTGTCATTGATGCAATTGCTTTTACTACATTGATTGGGTTTTTCAAATATTGATAAGAAGCTGCTACAATGATATGCAATTTTCCATCTCTTCTTATTTGATATGTTGTATCTATATTTCCTAATGTTACAGTGTTATAAATTGTTGTCAGTTTATTCTGATATTGAGGATAGTATTTCAGCCACATATTCTTTGCATTCTCGGAATTACAAACTATGTTATCTGCATATCTTTGGAACAAACCAAATATCTTACCTCGTCTTGAAAGAAATGTAGATTGTTTGGCACTTCTCTCACCAGTAATCACATTCCATTTCTTACCACCAATAGCAGAGAAATTATTTAAGAAATTAGGAGTTTCAAGAAAAGATATAACTGTATCAAAACCTCCTTTATGAATATAATGCCTTATATTTATTACCCTCTTCAAATAATTGTTTTCTATTTTCCATATAATTGGAATATCTTTATCCAAAAGAATATGAGCATAGAAATCACCATTAGAATAACAAAGCACATATACATCATAACCTTTCTCTTTTAAAAGACAAACAACAGTTACCATCTGCCTTTCTGCACCACCTGAACCAAGATTTGGTGTCAAAAATAATATCCGCTTCATTATTCTCCTAATATTAAACTCAGTTATTACTAACTACACTATAACTTTTAGTGTTAAATATATGGCGATTAAACAAACATATATCAATGTTGATTGCTTTATTGTATTTGAGATATTCGCCCTTGAGACTAATTGTCTTTCTCTTACAATAACATAGAATAAGTAAAAACATGGATAGACACACATAATCCTCCGAATATTCATATTAGAAATATTGCCAATCAAAAGAAGTAGACATAATAATGATACTAAGTTTAATTTATGCTCCACATATTTATATTGTTTTTGAAATAATATCCATTTTATAATAGCAAATATTATAGTATACCAAAAAAAACCATACAAAATAGGCAATAATCCTATAATGGCATTAAAAAAGTTAGTGGCTGTTGTTAATTCAAACCATGACGGAAATGGTTGTATTTGAGAATTTATAATTATACATATTTCTTTGATTGGTGACGGGAGTTGCCAAATATACTTTCCTAAAGAATTATCTACTGCTAATGCAGAGTCTCGCGTAAATTCCTTATACATTTCTCCTGTTTGTAAGATAGTTGTCATACTTTGAATCAAAAATGAAAAAGCTATAAGTATCACTATAGTAATAATTGCTATAAATACAATTTTGTATTTTTTTAATTTGTCATAAACTATAAACACCGGAAATAATAAGAAAAAGACACCATTTTCAAAACGTAATTGCAACATAACAATATCTATAATAACAAGAGTTATTAATCTTGTAAATGAAAAACCTTTTGCTATTATTAGAAAAGCGCATAAAAAGAAAAATGCAATAACAATATCTCTTAATAAAACAATAGAATAATAATTAAATACAGAAAACATCATGAACAACAATCCATAATGAAAAGATGCTTTATTAGTAACATAAAAAGATAATAACCTGTATAAAATTATTGATGATAATGAACCAAATAAAACAGACCCTAAAAATTGTAACATCAAATGATTACCATCACCTAAATATGTTGCCAATCTAGCCAACGAAGCTATATAGAATACATATCCTTCATTCTCTAAATGCACTCTATAAACAAAACAATCTTGTATAATTTGAGATATTGGTGTATTACTATAATTCTCTGTAATATTCAGAAAAAAATATTGATCATTTCCATAGTTTATAAAATCACTCCAATTATAGCACCATCCGTAATAGTTACTTAAGGCTAATAATGTATATACAGAAAATACAATATAAAATATTTTGAACGCATATTGTCTATATTGCTTATTTATCATATTAGCACATATAGAACCTATTGCAACAATAAATAATGAAAAAGCAAATGACGACAAAGAATTAGTTGTAAATAATACAACTAATGATGTTACTATCGCTATAAAAAAAGATATAATCATTATTTATCCGTTCCCTTTTATTTCACTTCTTCAACCATCCAGCCACAGAAATCAAAATTCTCTCCTTTATACCACGTCATATCCTTATCCCAATAACCTTCACATTTATCATAAGCTGCAACAGAATAACCATAACTTATCTCTACTATCAAAGGATTATTCTTTGTATCAAAGACAAAATCATAAGCTATACTTTGAGAATGAAGTTTATCATTTACTTCAAAAGCTATCTTCACACATCTCTCATCTATTTGCTGTTTATCATATATTATACTTCCACCACCTGATGCTCTAAAATCATCTTTCCTACATAATCTTTTAAGAGCAAATGCTTTATTATCTACAACACATATCCTTATATCATAAGTATTATTAGGTATAAAGTCTTGGAAATACACATATCCCTTTTCATTTGAATGCATATTTGCAAATTCTGTTTTGATAAATAATCTTACAACTCCTTTACAGACACCTAAAAAAGTATCTTTACCTATTCTCCATTTCTTAAATCTCTCTTTTAAATTACCATATCTATCAAATTGAGCAAAGCCTTTTGAGAATGCTTTTCTTGTTAATTTCTTTGCCTCTGCTTTTGTATGTGCAAGTTTCACATTAGCACTTCCTGCTCCACCTCTAAGTTTAAAGACTTTTGGAAATGTTGTCTTCTCTATCCATTTCAATGCTTCTTTCTTTGTATAAAAGACATAAGAAGGAACAAGAGGAGCACCTACTGCTTCCAAAAGATATTTCTGCCCCACTTTATCATCAAAATGCCATGTAGTATCAAAATTAGGAAATACTTTCATACCTCTCTTTTGCAATGAATACAACAATTGTTTTGCAAAAAGACAATCTTTATAATTTGCGTGATGATGATGCCACATAAATGCGGTACAGTCTTTTACTTGTTCTACAATATCATTATCATAAGCATTTACTAACTTATATGGTATATTGTTTTTCTCACAATATTCTATCCATCTATCACTAAAACTTCCTTTTTTATTATGTATTGCTATTTTAGTTTCCATTCTTATATTATTTTCTATAAAGAATACAAAAAGACTAATACATTTTGTATTTATTTATTTTCACCTTGTATATTACTAATTTAAAAACTATATTTTATTAATATTAACAAAATTTATCTATTATAATTAATCCAACCCGGTGGCATTATTACATTAATAGATTTTTTCTTTATTTCTTCCATATTTGTTTTAATTCCATTCAAAAACAATTCTACTTGTTTCCCCTTATTAATTTGTTTTGCTTGTTTCAAAAGTGGTATTCTATCAATATTTAAATTAAAAAGATACCCTGCTATTTCATCCATAATGTAAGAATCATTTGAAAAAGCAATAAGTCCTAAAGGTAATGGATCTGGATTTAGTGGCCCATTACCTTGACCTCCTATAATTCCATCACAAAGTGTATATAATATTCTTTGTGGTTTACCTGCAATTGTTCCATCTTTTTTACCATAAATAGCAATGAGATTTAAATCCATAACCATTCTCCATACAGTATCATTACCATACCAACCAGCTGCAAGATTCTGTTCCGGTTTTGGTAAAGATAATTTCCAAAGTGCAGCAGACAAATAAATATAAAACTTATAGATTCTTTTTCCTCTATTTCTGTTTGCTTCATCTAAAATTAATTCAGAATATCTTCTTAACAAATTATATCCCTTATAACAATCACCTCCATGACCTAAAGCTCCTATTCTATGATGAGGCAAATAATCTTTATCTCCATTAATACCAACTAAAATTTTCAATGAATTAGTCAATCCTGCTTTTTGATGAGTTTTAATTTTAGGCAATGTTATCACTGTATCACATTCAAAAATATCTTTTATTACACAATACTTATGAGTACCTAATTTATGAGATTCAGCCAATTTATCTGGATTATAACATGTAACCCTAAATGTTTTTTTCTTACTTGTTATATCTTCTAAATAACTTTTTTCACCTACATCAAAAATAATATAATCTGAATTATTTTCTTTTACTTGTTCTAATTTATTATTATTTATATCAAATTTTACTTTCCTGAAATCTTTTATTTTAATTGGAATAGAAAATTGCTCTGATAACAGTTTAATTGAATTATAAAAACTATAAGATAACAACTTATCCCAATTACATCCCTGAATAGGAGCATCTCCAATAATAATAGATTTTGGTTTCTTCTCTAATAATATTTTTACTGTTACTAATATAAAACTTTCATTAGTACACAAACATATATTATCTTGTTGTTTAATATTATGCCTAACCCAATTTGGTTTTAATAATATTTGTTTACCTTCTATATGATTATTTTCTAAATGAGATAAAACAGACTTTATACTGTCATACAATAATTTTTTATCATTATAAATCGCTGACAAATTTTCTATCGTCCGCTCTTGTTGACTATTAAAGAATGTTTTTATATCTGCAAATGAACTCATTCTTTATTTCCCTTTCTTTTATAAAATAATGTAAACAAAATAGATATAAACAATGCTATAAATAATTGAAGTAATAATGACGTTGAAATAATTTCTATATTAAGTAATCCTATTGCAATAAAACCATACTTCAAAACATAATAAGCAATCTTACTGCAAAGTATTGAAAGAAACATTGATAAGAAACACATCTTAGTCTTTTTAATCAAAAGTGTAAAGAAGAATATGTTTGCAATCAATTCTATTGATATAAGCATACTCTTCAATAGTACAGGATGTCCTGAAACTAAGAAAGAGAACAAAGGTATTGTCAACGCCAATAGATATGCATTTCGTTTATATTTCAATAATAACAAACTGCTCAATACTACTAACCTCATTGGATCTAATAGATACAATGGCAATCCCACAATGTGAGACAATGTTGGTAAAAAATATACTGATGTCAATATCAATATATCAACAATAGCACATCGTAAAATGCTAATCTTTTTAATTCTTTCCATTATACTATTATTATATTATCTGCATTTAAAATTATTCACTTTTTGATTGACACATATCAATATATTGTTGTGCTATTACAAGCGAACTTAAATATTTTTCAGCACATTTTCTAGATTTATCGCCAATTATTTCTATCTCATGTGGATTCTTTATCAATTTTTCTAACTCATTATAAATGTAATCTACATCTGGAATAATATTGATAATCGGCATTTCCATATCACTGAATAAATCTTGATTTTCCTTTTCATTACCAGCAAAAACAACTTTTCCTTTCATTAGTCCTAAAACTGCATTTACGCCAAAACCATAACTATTTGCCTCATCCAACATTATATGACACTTGTCAAGCAACTTAACATATTGATTATATGGCATGTGCCCATCTATTATTATCTCAACTTTATCTGAATATTTGGCATTAATCTTTTTTAAAGCCGGAACTATAAAATCACTTCCTTTATCTTTTTCTCTAATGACACCATGTAAAATAACTATTTTATCCTCTATTTTTATTGGATTATACTCTGTTTCAATTGTAATTGGTAATGGTATACTTCTTATTGGAATATTTATATCATATTTCTTACAATATTTCTTTATACAATATGTATAATCATACTCTACTGAAACGATACTATCACTAAAAGCTATTATCTTTTTAAACCACTTATTATCATCTTTTTTCAATACAAAAGGCTTGGCTCCAAGAGATGTGTTTGAATAATATCTTAATTCATGACCAAACATACGATAAGAAATACTATTACCACAACAAGATAATAAGCAATAGCATCTATCTTTTAACAGCCTACTAACCTGTTTTAGTGATATAGCCACATTATAAAAATGTTGTCTTATAAAATTTTCATTAATTATTATTACTAAATCAAATTTCAAATTTATCCTTTTTAATTTCTTAGCTATCAAAAAATTATAGTAAGGAGACAAGACCCTATTTGTTCCCCTTATTTCATGTTTCCACAAACTAATGTTATGTGATACAGCATACCTAATATCTTCAAGGTAAGTTGGTATCTTCTTAAATCCATCTCCATTAGATATGATAACAACTTTATGACCCAATGCTACAAAACCTTCCTTTAGATTTTTAGCATAACCACTCCACTCTCCAATAATCAATATATTCATAGATGATTTTTTTTTATTTTACTTAGTACTATACTCTTTAACCCTATTCTTTTATCTAATTCTTTGAAAGAATAGATTCCGCAAATCAAAGTTAATATTATTGTTGGTATATACATATAATTTGATTTCCAGAAATACACTAATATAAAGCAAAACAACAATAGTATAAACTCAATAGAAAACATTTTTTTTAAAGACATAGTAAATTTAAATTGGTATTTATTTTTTGCAACAACATATACCAGTATAAGATATATAAAAACTGATGTTGAAAATGCTATTCCCACTCCTTCTAACCCCCCTATATAATAACCTAATATATTTGACAATAGGATAACTATATTTGACAAAAACTCAGTTATTGTATACGTTTTGATGTCTTGTTTTGCTAAAAATTGATAAGATATTGCCCATGATAGCACCTTGAATAACATGCCTAACATGGACAATTGCATAAATCCTATTATATCCAAAAATTCACTTGTATATAATAATAAAACGACAAATGGTGCTAAAATTAAAAATATCATTATTATAGGTGTTATAATTAATATGGATATCTCTGATTGCTGATTAATTATATTCCTGCATTTATCATTATCCTTATTAACTTCTGCTAAACGAGGATAATAATCCATATCTATAGCAGTAAATATCAATCCAACATATCCATTTACAATTGCAAAGCCTGCTGTATATAATCCAACTTCTTCTGTTCCTCCCATTCTTACAATAAAAATTTTTATAATATATGCAATCCCTACACCTAATATATTAGTTAATGACATTACAATGCCCATCTTCAACATTTCTTTTCCTTCTTGAAATGTCTGCTTGTTTTTAACCTTTACCTTTTCTATCTTTATCTTTCTTGAAAAATACCATGTAAGTAATAGGGTGGTAATAGAATTTAATATAAGCGTTGGCACAATACCTTTTACTCCAAATAAATAGTATATTGGTACAGACACTATCAAACCACAAAAAGAGCCTATAACTCCAGATTTTGCAAGATATTTGAGTTTCCTCATACCTTGTAAAATAACACTCTGCCCTGCTGAAAGCTGTTGAAACAATAAGGTTACAGATAAAAAGATGAATGGTATTGTGTAATCATAATTGCCAAATGTAGATTTACTTAACCAAGGAGAAAGTGCAATAACTGCTACCATTCCCAATAGACCTGTTATCCACACCAATCTTCTTAAAACAGTAACAATTCTACTTATCTTATTTATATCTCCTGTTCCATTAGCCTCTGCTACATTTTTTACTGCACTTGAAGACAGCCCCATAGAAGTTATTCCTTGTATAAGAGTAGTAGCTGATGTATATAATCCGCTAATTCCCATACCTGATGGACCTAATAAAATAGCTATGAATTTCTGTTTAACTATTTCTATTAGAATCTTCCAAACCTGCACTCCTCCAAACAAAGATGTAGCTTTGAAAATACTTCTATAAGCAGATGTCGTTTCTTTATTAGTCTCTGGCACTTTTTTAGAACTTATTTATCAATGTAACTACTTCTTTTGCTTCTTCTATTGTCATAACAGGACTTATCGGCAAAGATAACTCTTCATTATGTATCCTTTCCGTGATTGGCAATGAAAGACTATTCCACTGTTCATAACACTCTTGTTTATGTGGTGGTATTGGATAATGTATTATTGTCTGCACTCTTTTATCTTGCAAATACTTCTGCAATTCGTCCCTCTTTGAACAAAGTATTGGAAAAATATGAAATACATTACTTCTATCATTCATTGTCTTTGGAAGAGTAATACTCTTATTATCTATATGCTCTATATAATATCTGGCAATCTCTTTTCTATGATTGTTATCTTCATCAAGATGCTTTAACTTTACATCAAGCACTGCTGCCTGAATCTCATCTAAACGAGAATTTCTACCACAATACTTAAAGACATATTTCTTCTGTGAACCATAATTTGCCAATGCTCTTATTGTATCTGCAAGCTCTTTATCATTTGTTGTTACCGCTCCTGCATCTCCAAAAGCACCAAGATTCTTACCCGGATAAAAACTATGTCCTGCTGCATCTCCAATAGAACCTGTCTTTCTCTCATCATAATAACAGCCATGAGCTTGTGCATTATCTTCCACAAGTTTAAGATTATGTTTCTTACATAGCTCTCCTATCTGTTCATTATACGCACAACGCCCATAAAGATGAACAATTAAGATTGCCTTTGTCTTATTACTAATGTTTGATTCTATTTTGGTAGAATCAAGTTCTAACGTGTTGTAATCAGGTTCTACCAACACAGGAACAAGATTATTTTCTATTATCGCAAGAATAGATGCTATATAAGTATTTGCAGGCACTAAGACTTCATCTCCTGCTTTCATTATACCCATTTCTATATATGCACGGAATATCCATATCAAAGCATCTAATCCATTAGCTACTCCAACAGCATATTTGGTTCCTATATAGTTTACATAATCACTCTCAAACTTCTCATTTTCTTTTCCCTGCAAATACCAACCACTATCTACAACTCTATTTACAGCCTCGTGTATCTCATTGGAATACTTTGCTGTTACTGCCTGTAAATCTAAAAACTTTATCATTCTTTAATTCTTATACTCTAAAAATTCATTATAATCTCTTATATAATCGTCTGCTTCATATAACATAGAAGCTAAAACTAAACAAACAGAACCCGAAGAAAATCCTTGTTCTGAAGCCCATATACCAGGCTGAATATGTAAACCAATAAAAGGTCTGTTCAATAATACTGTCCTTCTATTTATACCATCATCCAATAAAACTTCAAAAGCCCCACTTGCTGCAACTAAAAATTGATGGCATTGCTTATGTGCATGAGCTCCACGTGATTCTCCGCCAGGGATATCATAAGAATAAAATACTCTCTTTATATCAAAAGGTAAATTTTTAATTCTTTCAATAGGTGTAATATTTCCTGAACGATTGCTAATTTTAGGCAATGTTATTATAGAACAATCATAAACACTACTCTTTTTCATAATCCGTTTGTTTTAGAAACTCATCATAATCATAAATATAATCCTTTTTATCATAAGGAGTAGAAGCTAAAATCAAAGCTAAAGAATTAGTAGAAAAATTCTGCATTTGCCTCCACATTCCTTTGGGAATATAAAGTCCATAATAAGAACGATTCAAAGAAAAAATCTTCTTCTCGTTGCCATCATCTAAAACTACATCAAAGCTACCTGAAAGAGCTACAATAAACTCTTGATTCTCTTTGTAAGCATGTCCTCCTCTTTTCTCTCCTCCTGGCACATCATATATCCAATAAGTACGTTCTATTTTAAAAGGAATGTCTTTTATTTCTTCTATAACAGAAAGATTACCCCTATTGTCTAATATCTTTGGCAGGTTTATTATCTTAGCATCTTTGATAGTCATTTTTTTATTCTTTTTATAGTCTTCCGTCAACAGTTTCTCTTGGCAAAAAACTCTTTACATCATATATTATATGTTTGTCTTTTACCAAAGATGATATATCTATATCTTCAAACTTCTTATGTGCTACGGCAAGAATTGCTGCATCTGCCTTTTCTTTTGGTAACTCATTAACTACATCTATACCATACTCTCTTTTTACAATAGCAGGATTAGCCCAAGGGTCATATACAGTGATATTAAGATTATATTCTTTCAATGCTTTGTATATATCTATTACCTTTGTATTCCTTACATCAGGACAATTCTCCTTAAAAGTAAATCCAAGTATCAAAATATCTGAGCCTAACACTTGTACTCCTTTTTTTATCATCAACTTTACAACTTGCATTGCAACATATTCCCCCATTCCATCATTCATTCGTCTGCCTGCAAGGATAATCTCTGGATTATAACCATAACGCTGAGCACATTGAGCAAGATAATAAGGGTCTACTCCTATACAATGACCTCCAACAAGTCCTGGTTGAAATTTCAAAAAGTTCCATTTTGTTGATGCTGCTTCCAATACATCTTGTGTATCTATGCCCATCTTTGTAAATATCTTTGAAAGCTCATTGACAAAAGCTATGTTTATGTCTCTTTGTGAGTTCTCTATAACTTTTGCTGCCTCAGCCACTTTCATTGACGGTGCAAGATGTGTCCCCGCTGTAATAACAGAAGAATAAATTTCATTAACTTTTTTACCTATTTCAATAGTTGAACCAGAGGTTACTTTCTTTATATGCTCTACTGTATGTTGTTTATCTCCTGGATTTATTCTTTCAGGCGAGTAACCAGCAAAGAAATCTATATTAAACTTCAATCCACTTACTTTTTCAACAACTGGCAAACACTCTTCTTCTGTAACACCAGGATAAACAGTAGATTCATAAACCACTATATTTCCTTTACTTATTACTTTACCAACCGTTTCACTTGCTCCATACAAAGGAGTTAAATCTGGTTTATTATCTTCATCAACTGGTGTTGGAACGGCTACAATATAAAAGTTACAATCTTTGATATCTTCTAACTTAGCTGTACACTTAAAACCATTTTTAATAGCTCCTTGTAAAAGTTCATCACTAACTTCAAGAGTTGCATCATGCCCTTTCATTAGAGCATCAACTCTATTAGGATTCATATCAAATCCTATCGTTGGATATTTTGTTGAAAATAATCTTGCAAGTGGCAATCCAACATATCCTAATCCTATTACTGCAATTTTTGTATTACTCATAAGCTATAAATTACTATTTTTATATTATTAATAATCTCTACATTATATTTATTAAAATAAATCTTTGTTATATTTTATTAAATAATAATAAATATTCTATTTTTTCTTTATTCTATTTTAATAAATCAAATTTTTTTTACTTTAAGTTTTTCCAATACCATTTGCAAGCTTCTTTTAAACCTTCTTTCATTGAATACTGAGGATTATAATCCAACAATTTTTTAGCTTTATCTATTGAAGCTAAAGAATGAGGTATATCTCCTGCTCTTATTGGACCATGAGTTGGTATTACATCTGCTATCTTAGAATCAAACTCACTTAAAAATTCTTTCAAATACTCAACTAATTGATTAAGTGTTGTCCTTTCTCCAAAAGCAGTATTATATATTTGATTCACTGCCTCTGTGTTTTTTGTATCCAGAGCTAACAAATTCATAAGAACTACATTCTTTATATAAGTAAAATCTCTTGAATATTCTCCATCACCATTAATATTTGGAGATTCATGTTTCATAAATTTCTTAACAAACAAAGGAATTACAGCAGCATAAGCACCATTAGGGTCTTGTCTTCTACCAAAAACATTAAAATATCTTAATCCCACATACTCTATACCATATGTTCTTGCAAATACATCAGCATAAAGTTCGTCAACATACTTTGTTATTGCATAAGGAGAAAGAGGTTTACCTATAACATCTTCAACCTTTGGCAAAGACTTACTGTCTCCATAAGTAGAACTACTAGCAGCGAATACAAAACGTTTTACTTTTCCATCTCTCGCAGCAATAAGCATATTAAGAAATCCACCTATATTTACAGCATTAGTTGTTGCTGGGTCTTTTATTGAACGAGGAACAGAGCCAAGAGCAGCTTCTTGAAGAACATAATCCATTCCTTCTACTGCTTTCCTGCAATCTTCCATTACTCTTATATCTCCAACAATAAGTTTAAATTGTTTCGGATATTTTTCTATTATTCCAAAAAGATTTTCTATATGTCCTGTTGCAAAATTATCAAGACAAACAACTTCATCTCCCCTTTCTAATAATGCTTCACATAAATTTGAGCCTATAAATCCAGCTCCACCTGTTACTAATACTTTCATCTATTATTTTTCTAATGCAAAATAAAAAAGGTATTTATTAATATATTCCATATCTTCTTTATCTTTATTTATATATGCTTGACAAAGCAATTCTCTTAATCTGCAAATCTCTTTTATAGCAGAATAACGTTGTTTTGTACTTAATGTCATATCTATTAATTCTAATGCTCTTTCAAATGCTTTTTGTGCTTGAATTTCGTTATTTTTTTCTTGCCATTTTATTGTCCTTGATACTTCACTACCTATATTAGATAATTGTTTACTCAAACTAAGTTCACTCCATCTACCATTTGCTAATTCTTTATGTTGTATCATAACTCAATCTTATCAAAGACTATTTCTTTTATCTTTTTTTGTATATTCTCATCATTAACTCCTCTATTCCTATTTCCTTGATTTGGACGTATATTTATTAATGAATCAAATTCTATAAAATCATCTCCTTCTATATCTGGATATAAATTTATTCCCCAAAGACTATTCTGTTGTGATCCTTTTTCTAATAAAAAAGACTCTATATCAGAATGTAACTCTGCATCAATACATAATATATTCTTATCTACATCAACAACAGCCTTAACCATATCACCAAATGTATTTTCAGCAATAAATTTCAACTCTTCTTTATTTATTTTCTTATCAATAATTCGCATACAAAAAATTATCTATTTTTATACATTTCTTCGTAGTATTTTTGATAATCGCCACTTGTTACATTGTCCATCCATTGTTGATTATCCAAATACCATTGAACTGTTTTTTCTATACCTTCTTCAAATTGTAAAGATGGCTTCCAACCTAACTCATTCTTTAATTTAGTAGAATCTATTGCATAACGAAGATCATGCCCCTTTCTATCAGTTACATAAGTTATAAGATTATCATCTTCACCTGCTTTTCTGCCTAAGAGTTTATCTACTGTCTTAATTATTACTTTTATAAGGTCTATATTCTTCCATTCATTAAAACCACCTATATTATATGTATCTCCTACTTTTCCCCTATGAAATATAATGTCTATTGCCTTTGCATGGTCTTCCACATAAAGCCAATCACGCACATTCTCTCCTTTTCCATACACAGGAAGTGGTTTCTTATGTCTTATATTATTTATAAATAAAGGTATCAACTTCTCCGGGAATTGATATGGTCCATAGTTATTAGAACAATTTGTTATAACTATTGGCAATCCATAAGTGTCGCAAAATGCTCTTACAAAATGGTCGCTTGATGCTTTTGCTGCACTATATGGTGAATGAGGACTATATTTTGTATCTTCTGTAAAAAACTTATCTCCAAAAGGTCCCCCTCCCGGCTCATTTCCTCCTTTTGGATTAGTTAGCTCCAAAGCTCCATAAACCTCATCTGTTGAAATATGATAGAAAAGTTTATTAGAAAAATCTTCTTTCCAACACTCTTTGGCTGCTTGAAGCAATGAGAGAGTGCCCATAACATTACTTTGTGCAAAAGTAAAAGGGTCTTTTATACTTCTATCCACATGACTTTCTGCTGCCAAGTGAATTACTCCATTTATTTCGTTATCTTTAAATACTTTTAATATAGTATCAAAATCACAAATATCAGCTTTTATGAATTTATAATTTGGTTTTGTCTCAATATCTTTAAGGTTTGCAAGATTACCTGCATAAGTCAGCTTATCAAGATTTATTATATTGTAGTTTGGATATTTATTTACAAACAACCTTACTACATGTGAGCCAATAAATCCTGCACCTCCTGTTATTAATATATTTCTCATAATTGAATGAATAATTAATAGTGAATAGTGAATAATATCGCAATGCGACCAAACACTTTTTCACCAAATTCTATTGTATTTTGTTTTTAACTGTATTTATAGAGCTCACAAGCATTTTTATTAATTCTTTTACTTTAAACGCCTTATCATTATAATTAGCAACATCTATATAGTTTGTATCCTTTAATAATGATAACCAATATAAAGTTTCATTTGCCTCTTTCAGTGATACAGATAATTTATTAATAAAATCCAATTGGCTTTGTGCAAACTCACTTTCACTTATTAAAGCTCCTATTGCTGTACCACTCCTTAATAATTGTTTTGATAATACATATTCATTATTTTTATTATGCAATACCTCCACTATATTTACTATAGCAAATTGATAACTTTTATCTTTGAGTGGACTATTCTTCATTTTTCACTTTTATCTATTAACTTAATAAGATACTGTCCATATTGATTCTTCAGCATAGGTTTTGCAAGCTCTTGTAACTTCTCTTTTTTTATCCAACCTCTCTTATATGCTATCTCTTCCAAACAAGCTATCTTCAAACCTTGTCTTTTTTCTATCACTTCTACAAATGTAGATGCTTCTGAAAGACTTTCATGTGTACCTGTATCAAGCCAAGCAAAACCTCTACCAAGAAGTTGTACTTTTAATTGATTATCTTTCAAAAACTCTTGGTTAACTGTTGTTATTTCAAGTTCGCCTCTTGCTGATGGCTTTATATTTTTTGCCACTTCAACGACTTTATTTGGGTAAAAATAAAGTCCAACAACAGCATAATTACTTTTTGGTTGTTTTGGTTTTTCCTCTATTGAAAGAACATTGCCTTGTTTATCAAATTCGGCAACACCATATCTTTCTGGGTCATCTACATAATAGCCAAAGACTGTTGCTTTATTATTCTTATCAACATCTTCTACTGCCTTGTGTAACATTGGAACAAAGTTCTGTCCATAAAAGATATTATCTCCAAGCACTAAACAAACATTATCTTCACCAATAAATTCCTCGCCAATAATGAATGCTTGTGCAAGTCCATCAGGAGAAGGTTGCTCTTTATAAGAAAATTTAACCCCATAACTACTTCCATCACCTAAAAGGCGTTTAAAACCAAGTAAATCTTGAGGAGTAGAAATGATTAGAATATCTCTTATTCCAGCTAACATTAAAACTGAAATAGGATAATAAATCATTGGTTTATCATAAATAGGAAGCATTTGTTTAGAAACACCTTTTGTAATTGGGTATAAGCGTGTTCCACTACCTCCTGCAAGAACAATTCCTTTCATATTTCTTTTGCTTTTAATAATAGCAAAGCTACGTCAGTTACGAACCAAATATGGAAATACCAACGCACAATTGAACATTGCAAAGGTACAATTTTTCTTCAAATCTCAAAGACAAAAGATTTTTTTTATGACTTTTTGTGTATTTTTAGACTGTCTTTTTTATGCTTTTTACACACTTTTTTAGCTATAAATCAGACTTTAATCCCTCCTAACAAAAAATTCTATTACGGAAACTTTGTTTCCGATTTCTGTTTCTTGATTACAACTTATTGTTTCTTTGTTTTAACAACACTCTTTCTTTGTTTGCCCAGCAAGGTAAAAACACATATAACAGAATGAAATGAATATTTTTTAGATTATACCCTCACTAAGCAGATCATGCAAATGAACAACCCCTACATATTTATTGTTATCATCAATAACCAATAATTGAGTAATATGATTTTGACGCATAATTTCAAGAGCTTTTACTGCAAACTCCTTCTCATTGATTGTTTTGGGCTTGGGAGTCATAATATCCTTTGCAGTAAGAGAAGAAAAATCTATATTCTTTGAGAGCATTCGCCTTAAGTCTCCATCAGTAATTATTCCTAATAACTGATCATTATCAACCACAGCTACACAACCCAAACGCTTTGAAGTCATTTCAATCAATGTTTGAGCCAATGATGTATCTGATGAAGCCTGTGGCTTTTCATTGTTTGGATAAAGGTCATTAACTTTTAAATAAAGGCGTTTGCCTAATGCGCCACCAGGATGATACTTTGCAAAATCCTCTGCCGTAAAACCTCTACACTCCAAGAGAGCCACTGCAAGACAATCTCCCATTACTAATTGTGCAGTTGTAGAAGTTGTTGGCGCAAGATTATTTGGACAAGCCTCTCTATCCACATGAACATTCAAGCATAAGTCGGCTTGTTTTCCTAAAGCAGAAAAAGTGTCTCCTACTATAGCTATAAGAGTGTTGCCAAGATTTTTTATTAATGGAATAAGAACCTTTATTTCTGGAGTATTTCCACTCTTGCTCACACATATTATAATATCATTAGGCTGAATTATTCCTAAATCTCCATGAATAGCATCAGCAGCATGCATAAAAATCGCAGGGGTTCCAGTAGAATTTAAAGTAGAAACTATTTTTGTGGCTATGTTTGCACTTTTCCCTATTCCTGTAACAACAACTCTTCCTTTAGAATAAAAAATTAATTCTACGGCTTTTGAAAAGTCATTATCAATATAATTTATTAAATTTTCTACTGCCTTATATTCCTTTGTAATTGTTTGAACTGCAATATTTTTTATCTCTTCTGTGGTCTTCATTAGTTAAAAATTATTCATTTGTTTTGCCTTTGTATCAAAAAAATCAGTAATTTAGCCTTATGAAATTGTAAAGCTACAACTCTTTTTACAGGTAGCAAAGTTACGAATATATTTACGATAAGAACTAAGAAGAGCAAGAAAATGAGCAAAAAAAATATTGCAACACTAAATGTTGACTTACATAAAGAATTAAAAAGAATCTTTGGTTTTGAACACTTCAAAGGCAGACAAGAAGAAGTTATAAATAGTCTTTTGGGTGGCAATGACACATTTGTTATAATGCCAACGGGGGGTGGCAAGTCACTTTGCTACCAATTACCAGCACTTCTTTTGCCTGGTTGTGCAATTGTTGTTTCTCCTTTAATATCCCTAATGAAAAATCAAGTAGATGCTATTCGTGGATTTGGTTCAATGCATGGTGTTGCTCACTTTTTAAACTCTTCACTCTCAAAAGCCGAAGTTACAGAAGTAAAAACTGACTTAAAAAACGGCGTTACAAAACTTTTATATGTTGCTCCCGAGAGCCTTAATAAAGAAGAAAATGCAATCTTTCTTCAAGATATAGAGATTTCTTTTTACGCTATTGATGAAGCACATTGTATTTCTGAATGGGGACATGATTTTCGTCCAGAATATCGAAGAATGAAACCAATAATTGATGCTATTGGCAAAAATGTCCCTATAATTGCCCTGACTGCTACAGCAACTCCAAAAGTTCAATCTGACATTTTGAAGAATCTTGAAATACCTGATGCAAACATATTCATATCTTCTTTTAATCGTCCTAACCTTTATTATGAGATAAGACCAAAACCAAAGAAAGAAGTAGATTTAAATCGTGAAATAATAAAATTCATAAAAGACAATCCTTCAAAAAGCGGAATTATTTATTGCCTTTCAAGAAAAAAAGTAGAAGAGCTGGCAGAGACACTTGTTCTTAATGACATTAAAGCTTTGCCTTATCATGCTGGACTTGACGCTGCAACTCGTGCAGCAAATCAAGATAAATTTATAATGGAGCAAGTAGATGTCATTGTGGCCACAATAGCTTTTGGAATGGGAATAGACAAACCTGATGTCAGATTTGTAATTCACTATGATATGCCCAAGAGCCTTGAGGGCTATTATCAAGAGACTGGAAGAGCAGGAAGAGACGACGGAGAAGGCAAATGTATAGCTTTCTATAGTGAAAACGACATTATAAAGTTTGAAAAATTCCTTAATGACAAACCTGTGGCTGAGCGTGAAGTTGCTTTGCAACTTATGGACGAGACAATATCTTATGCGGAAAGCAGTGTATGCCGCAGAATAAACCTTTTACATTATTTTGGTGAAGAATATCTAGAGACTAACTGCGGAGCGTGTGATAACTGTCTTAATCCTAAAGAAAGAGTAGATGCCACAGAGGAGATAAAGATTGTTTTGCAAACAGTATTGCAAGTAAAACAGCAACTAAAAGCTATTGACATTGCAAACATAATAACAGGACAAAAAACAGCACAAACAAAAGCTTTCAAAAATATAGAGAATTGGGCTGTAGGTGAAGATAAAAAATTTATCTTTTGGAAAGCTGTAATACGTCAAGCCATATTAGAAAGTCTATTAGTAAAAGAAATAGAGAATTATGGCATACTCAAACTATCACAAGAGGGCTTTCGTTACTTAAAAAAGAGCTATGATATACTTGTTCCAGAAGATCACGACTATGCAAATCCTGAAGATGAAGAGATTTCTATAATGCCTTCTTCTGACGGAGGTGGAGTAGATAAGGTTTTATTCAGTATACTAAAAGATATACGCAAAGACATTGCCACAAAAGAAAAGTTACCTCCTTATGTCATTTTTGAAGACCGTTCATTAGAAGATATGACAATTCAATATCCAATTAATATGGAGGATATGAAACAAATAATTGGCGTAGGAGTTGCAAAGGCGGCAAAATATGGTAAGCCTTTCATTGACACAATTAGTAAGTATGTTGAAGAGAATGAAATAGAACGCCCTCAAGACTTAGTGGTTAAAAGTGTTGTAAACAAATCTGGTTTAAAAGTTTATATAATAAAATCTATTGATAAAAAACTCCCATTAGAAGACATTGCCGGAGCAAAGAATTTGACAATGGACGATTTGCTAACAGAAATTGAAAGCATAATTTCTTCAGGAACAAAGGTAGATATTCAATATTACACAGAGGAGAATATTGATCCTTACCACCAAGAAGAGATACTTGATTTGCTAAGAGAGAGCCAGGCAGATGACCCTAAAGAAATACTAGAAGAATTAGGTGAAGACGAATACACAGAAGAAGAAGTGCGCCTAATGCGAATAGTTTTCCTATCAAAGTTTGGTCAATAACAATGAACAAGCAAATATTTATCCTAACAGATGAGAATGTAAAACAATATTGTTTGCCTTTGTTATTAGACAAATACCCAATGTGGCGCTCTGCCATAGTTATAACAATAGCACCTGGTGAGCAATCAAAAAGCCTATCAACCATAGAAACAATATCCAAAACCTTACTTGAGAATAATGCCAGCAGAGAAAGCACTCTGGTTTCATTAGGTGGTGGAGTTGTGTGCGACATTGGAGGATTTGTTGCAAGTATCTTCAAACGTGGAATTGGACATATAAATATCCCTACATCTCTTTTAGCAATGGTAGATGCTTCCATTGGAGGCAAAACAGGAATTAATTTTTGCGGAATCAAAAATCAATTAGGCACATTCAATTTCGGCACAAAGACAATTTATGTTTTTGATTTTCTATCTTCTTTGGATAAAAGACAAATACTAAATGGAGCCGCTGAAATGATAAAGATAGTTCTTGTGAGAGACTCTTTACTCTGGCAAAAAATGAAAACAAATCCTCCTTACAATAACAATGGCTTGGGATTTGATACTTCCATAATTAAAAAGTGCATAGAACTAAAATTAGCCGTGGTAAAAGCAGACCCTTACGAAAAGAATGAAAGAAAAATTCTAAACTTTGGACATACTCTTGGGCATTGTTTTGAGGCTATTGCTCTAAAAAATGGCAAAGATTTATTGCACGGTGAAGCCATTGCAAGCGGAATGTATTACGCTGTTTTGCTCTCTGAAAAAAAACTCGCTTTCCCATCTGAAAAGGCAAAAGAAATACTTTCTTATCTTTCTTTGCTATATGATATAATAGACATAGATAACTATAAAGAAAGCCTTTACAACTATATTGTTTGCGATAAAAAAAATACAGAAGGTCAAATAATGTTTGTGTTATTAGAAGATATTGGCAAAACCAAAATAAATTGCCCAGTAACTTTTAAAGAAATAAATGCCCTAAAATCCTTATAGTCCGCTTTCAAACGAAAAAAAACTTGTATCTTTGCACCTCAAAACAATCTAATAATTTAGAATGATATGAAAAAAACAATTCTCTTTTTATTAAGTCTTTTCATTGTCTCTTCTGTAACATTAGAGGCACAAAATAATTTTACTAACCCAGGATTTGAATCTTGGAGTGGAGTTCTTTCTCCTTCTGCTAACGGTTGGAACACTTTGGGATATATGGGCATAAATTTATGTTCAATAACTAAAAGCACACAAGTCCATAGTGGTTCTTATTCAATAGGTATTAGTGCAAAACAGCTTCCAGATTTAATTGCATCAGCTCTACATACAGAGCAAATTGCTGTACCTGGTTTGTTAACAAATGCGGACATAAATCTTTCTGCACTTATTGAACTTATGGGCAATGACAGCTTTGAATTAGACCTTGATAGCTTAGGTCAATCACTCAATGCTCTTACAAATGTATTCACTAATGGTCTTTCAATAAATGTTATGCCTACACAAGTTAATGGGTATGCAAAGTTTGCTCCTGTGGGTGATGAATTTGCTATTCTACTGGCTGTGGTAGTTAGTGGTACTGACACAAACAGACAAGTGATTGGTGCAGGATATGCATCTTTGGGTAATACATTTTCTGACAGCTCAAATGAAGATAGCCATTTAAAAACAATAGACACTGCTTTTCACCAATTCAATATAAATATTCTACCTTTGGGACTCTCTAATGCAGAGCCTTCAGAACTTATTTTCATTGCTTTGATGTCTCCTACCGATGAAACAGCCACAGAATTTGGTACTTTATATCTTGATGATATTTCTGTGGATTATACTTCTTCTTTAAATACCATTGCTTCTAAGGAAGATATTGCTTTATATCCAAACCCAACAACTTCTTCTTTCAGAATAAACACACCTAATAACTCAAAGATAACTATCACAAACGCATTGGGACAAACAGTGTTCCAAAAAAGCAACTACACTTGCCTTGCTCCTATTTCCATAACAGAAAAAGGTGTTTATTTTGTACAAATACAATACGCTCAAAAACTAAGCACACAAAAACTAATTGTAAGATAACATTACCACTATTTGATTTACTCACCAAGTGAAAAGACTACTCTTTATATTATCTTGTATTTTTATGCTTTACTCCTGCAAAGGAGGTTACTCTTTTACAGGTGCAAGTATTTCTCCAGAGAACAAGACATTCTGTGTTGAACAAGCCATAAACAGAGCGCGAACTGTGCAATCCACTCTTGCCTCTGAGATAACAAATGCTTTAATTAGCAAGATAAGTAGCTCAACTTCTTTGGTTGGTGTAAATTCTGGTGCAGATGTTACCTTCAAAGAAACTATAACTGCCTATAGTGTAACTCCGGTTGCAATTCAAGGAAATGACAAAGCCGCAAAAAACCGACTAAGTATAACAGTAGATGTTTCTTGTACAAACAAACAAGATAAGAAAATGAACTTTACCCAAAGTTTTACCCGATACAAGGACTACGATTCCTCTCTTTCAATCAATGATGTGCAAGAATCGCTCATATCTCAAATAAAAGAAGAATTGGTAGAAGACATTTTCAACAAGGCTTTTGTGAATTGGTAGAAAGGCAAACAAGAAATGATTAAATACAGAAAGACAGTAGAGCTCACCAGTTGGATATTAGGCATTCTAACTTCAATCTTATATATTGCTTGTTGCTATCCTTCTGTTTCCTTTTGGGATTGCGGAGAATATATGCTTTCAAGTTCTCATTTGGAAATAGGACACCCAGCCGGAGCTATTGTTTATCAACTCTTTGGTGCTTTCTTTTCCATTTTCACTTTTGGGAATGCCAGCCTAACTCCTTTGTTTACAACAGCCCTTTCTGCTATTGCTTCTGGAGCCAGCGTTAGTTTTCTGTTTCTTATAATTGTTAGATTGATGTATCGCTTCTCTCGCAAGCACACAAGTAATATAATGGTGGGAGTGATTGGTGCTTTGATACTGGCTTTTTCTGATACATTTTTTTCTTCAGCCACAGAGACAGAAGTATATGCTTTTGCAATGTTCTTTATCACAGTTATCCTTTGGGCTGCTCTCAAATGGGACGATGGAGGCGGTGAAAAATGGTTTCTGTTCATAGTCTTTATGCTCTCTTTGTCAATAGGGGTGCATTTAATGTGTCTTCTGACTATTCCGGCTATTTGTCTTATTGTGTATTTTCACTATAGAAAGCCTACAATTCCTGGCTTTTTTACATCAATCATTATTGGGTGCTTAATTCTTTTTGCTTTACTTTGGGGCGTTTTACCTTACACAATTAAGTTTATTGGACTTGCACCTATACTAACAATGATTGTGCTTGCCGTAATCTTGATTGGACTTATTGTGCTTTCACATTACAAGAGGCTTCCTTTGCTTAATAGCTCAGCAATCGGAGTTTTGCTTTTCTTAATTGGACTTTCTCCTCTGTGGATACTTGTCATAAGAGCTCAAGCAAACACTCCAGTCAATGAATATTGTCCAAAAGACACTCAGCGTTTAGTTTCTTACATACAAAGAGACGCTTTCGGCTCCACTCCTTTGATTTATGGTCCTGCATACACAGCAATGCCAGCAAAAAGCTACACAGTAGATAGCAAAGGTATTCAACCAGTGTTTGAAAGAGAGATGAAAATGTTTTTTCCTCGCACTTGGAACTACACTTCTCCCTCTTATGAGAACGGATATGTAGGTTGGATTGGTCTGCCTCAAGATACTGTGCTTATCAATGGACAGATAAGACCAAAGCCTTCACTGATGCAAAATATGCAATTTTTCCTTTCCTATCAGATAGGTTACATGTATGTACGTTATCTGCTATGGAATTTTGTTGGCAAGACCAATGACCGTCAAGGTTATGGAGCAAACGATGATGGACAATGGGTAAGCGGCATAAAACCAATAGATAAATTCTTCTCAAAAGAAACAATAGATATACCAGTATCTAAAAGCGGACGACATATCTACTTTGCCATTCCTTTCTTCTTAGCAATCATTGGCATATTATATCAATTAGGTAGAGATGCTAAAGGTTTTCTTGTCCTGGTAACTCTTTTTATTTTCACTTCCATTGCCATAGTTGTATTTAACAATGAATACGCCTATCAGCCACGCGAAAGAGACTATGCTTATGTAGCCTCGTTTATGGTTTTTGCTATTTGGTGCGCTATGGGCTGTTTTGCCATAAGTCATTGGATTGTTGCAATGATCAGAATTCGCAAACCAAAATATGTATTGCCTTGTTTTGTGCTTGTGCCTGCTATCTTATTTGCCAACAACATAAGAGACCACAACCACAGCCACGACTACACAGCTTATAATTTTGCTCTCTCTACTCTCAATTCTTGTAAGCAAAACGCAATTCTTTTTGTCAATGGAGACAATGACACTTTCCCTCTGTGGTATCTGCAAGAGGTGGAAGGCGTGCGAAAGGACGTCAGGGTGATTAACCTAAATCTTTTAAACGACAAGAACTATATTTCAAGCCTTAAAAGAACTGTATATGATAGTTCAAAGATTAAAATCTTGGCTCCTCAAAAGGCTATTGAAAATCCTTTCTTTGACATAACATTTTTTACTCCTTCGTCTGGGAGATTTGATTTGGCTCAATCTCTTCAGGCTTTGTATTCTGAGAAATACAAGATAAATCTTTTTGGTTATGACTTCTTCTGCATGCCAAGCAACAAATTTTCTCTTACCTTTGACTCCACAGACTCTTTTATTCTGAATGTGGAAGACGACCAAATGAATAAAAGCACTATGATACTCTATGATATCATTGCCTCAAACATAAAAGACAGACCAATCTATTTCTCCAATTACTCCATTGACTCTTTCTTTGGCTTTGATGAATATTTGGTTAATGAGGGCTTTGTTTCAAGGCTTCTGAGCAAGAAATATGAGCCTCAAGATTTAATTGTAGATGTGTCTTTGCCAGTAAATTCAAATGCCATGTACAAGAATTTTATTTCCTCTTACTCTTGGCGCAATTTTTCTCACTCAGGTGTTTATTACAATGAACTTTCGCGTTCCATTATTGACTTATATGCTTCTCAGACCTCACTGTTGGCTCACACCCTTTTGGCAGAAGGGCAGAACTCAAAGGCTCTAATTGTAGCCGATATGTTTTGTAACAATGTGCCTTTGGATATTGTTAGCGACAAATATCCTCTAAGCACCCTGGCTTTTGTGTATTCATCTTTGGGACAGGAAGAAAAAGCAGAGAATGTGTTGCAAAACGCAATCACTTCTTGGCGAAAAGATATTAGTTATTACCTATTGCTCTCAGACAAAGAAAGAAGTTCTCACCGTTTGAGCGCCTCTGACCTTATTTCTCGGTGGATTTACACCTGCAGAGTGGCTCAAGACTGGGGAGCAGAAAACCTTAGAATAATGTTGGCTAACTCTCTGTTTGACTATCTTAACAAGTATGCCTCAACTCTTCCTTACGAAATGAAAGAGCTGCAAAAAAATCCTTCTTATTACTCTGTGGAGATTGAAAATTTGCGCAATCTTGCCACAGATATCTATTCCTTTGCTGACGAATACGAAGAACCTATGCCACAAACCTCTTTGAGCCCAGCAAAATAAAAACCACAATTTCTTTTCCACTATACTATAGTTTTATTTCTTTGTTTTGGCTGTGCAGAACAGTGTTTGAGAAAAACCAAACAAAGCTTCAGAAAAATATATCACTGTTTTAGCAACGACAACATGGCATGTTGAGAGAATAAAACAGTCATTCCGTTTCACACAACAAAGAAATAATCGCACAACATGGCATGTTGTTACCACTAAAACAGTGATAGCGTTTCACACAACAAAGAAATGATTTTCTAAAACAAAGCTTTGGCTTACTCTTTTAGCATTTGGAGCTATGGAAAGAAAATTGTATCGGCTAAATTCTTGGAATTAAACAAATAATTGTATCTTTGAAGCCTCATTTACACACAATCACGAAAAGAATAAAGTCAATGAAAAAGACAGACAAACTAAAAGCCACAGTGTTATTGGGCAGTGCAATCATAGCTTCTGGCTCTGCCACAGCACAAACAGACAGCAGTGGCAACAAAGACAAATTACAACAAAAACAAGAAGACTCAAAAAACAAGACTTTCCCAATTCTCAAAAAAGACTCTTTGGAGTTAGAGCAAAGCCTTTTAAAACTGGCTTAAACAGAATACAAAGGCGAGCTAAAAATGGGTGCTATGTGCTATGAAGTAAGTCTGACTCCATCTTCTTGTTCTATTTGTGGACATGAAGATTGCCAAAGCGATAGAAGAATTAAAAATATTGTTGACACTTTAAGAGTTATTGGCTATGATGTTGTATTGGAGTGTAGACATAAAAAAGAATCACAGAATTACTATTCCACTGATTTAATCTTTAAGATACGTTTCTCCCCACAAGATGAATATCACAGCATTATAGATAATAACTATGAACACTATAGTTGTCTGTTGGCTTTTTTTCAAGGCAAAAAAGTATATGAAACATTTAATGAAGGTACAGAACCTTTGCACACAAATATAGATGTAATAAAAAAGATGACTGGCTTAGGCAAAGATATTATTACTCACAAGCACTACCACTATTGGAAAAGAAATGGAAAATTGGTTTGGTTTAACAAAGAAGACTTCATCAAAGCTCTAAAGAAAGATGGTAAGACAGACAAAGAAATTCAAAAAGAGATAAAATGGCAAGATGGAGAATAAGGATTAGCTACTCATTCCAAAAAGGATCTAAAAGCCAAGCGTTATTAAATCCCATAGCTTTAATATCAATTCCTTGATATTTGTCAAGAAGTGCTATAATGTTTTCTTTAAAAGAATTATTTGGAGAAATGGTACGAAGCAAATAACGTATCATACATATTCTATAATACATTTTATGCTTATCTGTAAATGATGTATCTATCCATTTATATTTCGTTTTCTTAGGTTCAGAAGAGATTATTGGCAATTCTCTATTCCACATTCTTTCATGATGACAACACATATTTCTTAAACCACCTAAGACAATAAGCCATGAGTTAAATACCGGCATTTGCAACCCAAAATGTTTGGCAATTTGTTTTTTAACAACATTATCTTTCAAGTTCATATATATGTGTATTAAGTTTCCAAAAGGTATTAGTTCTGCGATCATCCATGCAGGCGGGTATTTATCCAAATAGTTCTCTTTGAAATGAAAGATAAAATCTTCTTTAGTTCGTGATAGTTCTGTGTCAATGCTATCCAACATTTTATTGAACTTGTCTTCATTGATAAAATATTCTTTGTTTGTCAGCCAAAACAAATAATTAAAACGCAAGCAAGCAATATTGACAATACAACTACGAATAGCAACCTCTATCTTTTCAATCTCATTAAATAATAATAGCCTTAATTTACGGTCAAAACGATACATATTCATTACTTGTGCAAATGTTGCCCCATTCTTGTAATGATGTTCTTGTTTTGGTAAATATAGTAAAGGATAAAAATAAGCACTCAAACGAAAATACCCTATATTAGTCAAATAACTAATAGCCTTTTGTTCGTTGGAGATTGAAAGACCTCTTTCTTTTAGTAAAGTAACATGTTGTTGTGGTGATAGAATAGATTTTGAAAAACTAACTTTCATATATGTATAGAAATAAAACGACCCACCGATTTGAGCATTGTGAAGAGGCTCGGTGGGTTCTACTGAGTGCAAAATTAGCACTTTTTCTTAGCATGACAAAATAATTCGTATATTTGCCTAATAAAAGAGAGCTAAATAATCAATTATAGATATGAAAAAGACAGACAAACTAAAAGCCACAGTGTTATTGGGCAGTGCAATCATAGCTTCTGGCTCTGCCACAGCACAAACAGACAGCAGTGGCAACAAAGACAAATTACAACAAAAACAAAAAGACTCAAAAAACAAGACTTTCCCAATTCTCAAAAAAGACTCTTTGGAGTTAGAGCAAAGCCTTTTAAAACTGGCTTAAACAGAATACAAAGGCGAGCTAAAAATGGGTGCTATGTGCTATGAAGTAAGTCTGACTCCATCTTCTTGTTCTATTTGTGGACATGAAGATTGCCAAAGCGATAGAAGAATTAAAAATATTGTTGACACTTTAAGAGTTATTGGCTATGATGTTGTATTGGAGTGTAGACATAAAAAAGAATCACAGAATTACTATTCCACTGATTTAATCTTTAAGATACGTTTCTCCCCACAAGATGAATATCACAGCATTATAGATAATAACTATGAACACTATAGTTGTCTGTTGGCTTTTTTTCAAGGCAAAAAAGTATATGAAACATTTAATGAAGGTACAGAACCTTTGCACACAAATATAGATGTAATAAAAAAGATGACTGGCTTAGGCAAAGATATTATTACTCACAAGCACTACCACTATTGGAAAAGAAATGGAAAATTGGTTTGGTTTAACAAAGAAGACTTCATCAAAGCTCTAAAGAAAGATGGTAAGACAGACAAAGAAATTCAAAAAGAG